>OLHV01000006.1_pt1 | contig 219887 bp, 210 predicted proteins | sample 1609391 | NCBI WGS metagenome assembly OLHV01 (sample SAMN05416805, study PRJEB24817) | seawater metagenome | isolation source: Sea water | place: Canada:Atlantic | collected 2013-07 | reverse complement strand
CAGAAAATAAGGCTCCTCATGTCCCGTCTTATCTTCAAGACACTCTGAGAAATGGCAGCCTTGGGCCAAAGCTCGCAATTATCCCGAAAGGGGTTGGTGTGGTAGGCGGCGCAGAACTCATTCCTTTTAAAAATCACAGCCCTCAGCATAAAGTAATTTCTACTGAAGAGTTTGCAATGGGCGTCGCAGAAGTAACGTTTAAAGAATACGATGCCTTTTGTAAATCTACGTTTCTTGATTGCCCTGATGATAATGGCTGGGGAAGAGGAAGTCAGCCCGTTATTAATGTTACCTGGTTAGATGCTATGACGTATACGGAATGGCTAAGTGAGCAAACAAATCAGGTTTATCGTTTGCCCAGTGAAGCGGAATGGGAATACGCTGCACGCAGTGGAACATCGACTAATTATTGGTGGGGTGATGAATACATACAAGGTATAGACCATTGCGATAGAGACTTAGGTGGTTGTCCAGAGGGAACTGAATTATCTGAACCTGGGCCCGCTGGTCGGTTTAAAGCTAACCCATTTGGTTTATTTGATGTGACCTCGAATTTACATGAATGGGTTTTAGATTGCTATTCTCCTGATCATAAGGGCGCTAACAATACTATGGAAGCACGGCTAGAAGGCAATTGTGGCCAAAAGGTATTCCGCGGAGGTAGCTGGTTGAATGCTCAACCTTATGTTCATCTTTTTATAAGAGGCTGGGTTGACAGCGGCTATAAAAATCGAGCTGTAGGCTTTCGAGTTTTAAGAGAAATGAAAAAACCATAAAATACAGCACACAAAGTAGATGCAAAATAAGGCATTACCGTGAAATTTGATTGCCCATCGTGCCAAGCGACTATTCATAATAAAGATGTAAAAGCCCGGAGAAAAGAAGGATTTGTACTTCAGCGGCAGTGTCCTCAGTGTGATGCTTGGTTACGTTTGAATCCAAAAATGGAGGCTGTTAAAAATGCGGGTTTGATGACTCAGTTAATCATTATTCTATTAAACTTTTTTTCAGTCTTTCCAGAATATAAGACTGAGTTATCTGTAGTTGGGCTTGTTGGTATGAGCCTAGCATTATTAATTATTTTAAAAACGAAACGAGAAATTGTTTGAATGCTGGTAAATAATCAGTCATTAATTAGTTATTTTTAAAATGGTACGAGTGATGGGGTGTTAGTTATTTTCTTAGATTTTGATTTTTTGGATTTATAAAAAGTAATTGGAAATAATAAATGAAATTAATTAATGTTAGCCGTACATTTTGTTTTGTATTTTTGTGCGGCTCTATTGTTGCTTGTTCAGAAAACAAACCTCCACACATTCCAACTTATCTACAAGATACTTTAAAGAATGGTAGTCTTGGACCAAAGCTCGCGATTATTCCTAAAGGAATAGGTGTGGTAGGGGGTAAAGAACTCATTCCTTTTAAAAATCATAGTCCCGAACATAAAGTAATTGCTACAGAAGAGTTTACAATGAGCGTCACAGAAGTAACATTTAAAGAATACGATGCCTTCTGCAAATCAACTTTCACCGACTGCCCTGACGACAACGGATGGGGAAGGGATAGCCAGCCAGTTATTAATGTTACCTGGTTAGATGCAATGGTTTATACCGAGTGGCTAAGTGAGCAAACCAATCAAATTTATCGTTTGCCCAGTGAAGCGGAATGGGAATACGCTGCACGCGGTGGAACATCGACAAATTATTGGTGGGGTGATGAGTATATTCAAGGTATTGATCATTGCGATAGAGACTTAGGTAATTGCCCTAAAGGAACAGAGTTATCTGAGCCAGGACCCGCAGGCCGGTTTAAAGCCAACCCATTTGGTTTATTTGATGTGACTTCAAATGTACTGGAATGGGTTTTAGATTGTTACTCGCCAAACCATAAAGGGGCCAATAATACTATGGAAGCCCGTTTAGACGGTAATTGCGGAGAGAAAATATTCAAAGGGTCTAGCTGGCTGACGGCTCAGCCCTATGTTCATATTTTCACAAGAGAAGGAATTAACAGTGACTATAAAAGCCGTGAAATAGGCTTTCGAGTTTTAAGAGAAATTAAAGATCCCCAAAATTCAGTCGCCCAAGATTAATTTAAAAATAATAGTATTAATAATCCACTCGGTTTTATAATCGGCTCTCGGGGAGAGTAAATGAATTTAATTAAAGTAGGACGTTTATTTAGTTGCATTATTGTATGCAGTTTTATTATTGGATGTGCAGGTAATAAGCCTCCACACATACCATCTTATCTTCAAGATATTTTAAAAAATGGTAGTTTAGGCCCTAAGCTCGCTATTATTCCTACGGGAATTGGTGTTGTTGGTGGGGAGAACTTCAGATCATTTAAAAACCAGAGCCCACAACATAAAGTAATTTCAACGCAAGAGTTTGCGATGGGTATCGCGGAGGTAACGTTTAAAGAATACGATGCATTTTGCAGATCAACCTTTATCGATTGCCCAGACGATAATGGCTGGGGGAGAGGAAGCCAGCCAGTTAATAATGTTAGCTGGTTAGATGCAATGGCTTATGTCGAATGGCTCAGTGAGCAAACAAATCAAGTTTATCGGTTACCGAGTGAGGCTGAGTGGGAATATGCGGCTAGAGGTGGCACATCGACCAAGTTTTGGTGGGGAGATGAATACATACAAGGCATTGATCATTGCGAAAGACATTTAGACGGTTGCCCTGAGGGAACTGAACTATCTAAGCCAGGACCAGCAGGGCGATTCAAAGCAAATCCTTTTGGTTTATTTGATATGACGTCGAATTTGTATGAATTAGTTTTGGATTGTTACTTGCCAGATCATAAGGAGGCAGAGAATACTATGGAGGCCCGATTAGAAGGGGGTTGTGGAGAAAAAGTATTTAAGGGCTCTAGCTGGCTAAACCCTCAGCCTTATGTTCACCTTTCCAAAAGAGGAGCAATTGCCACTAACGATAAAGGTCGCTCTATAGGCTTTCGAGTTCTAAGAGAAATTAAGCCATCACAGGGTTCAATCCTCACAAATTAATTCAACAAAAGGACGTTAAAATGAAATTTGATTGCCCAGCATGTCAAAAAAATATCAATAATATGGATATTAAAGAGCGCCGCCGTAAAGGTATTTTTAAACAAGCGCAATGCCCTGAGTGTAATGCTTGGTTGCGTATGAACCCTATGATGGAGAGCGTTAAAACCGTAGGCTTGCTAGTATTGCTAGTGGCAAGTTTATTGAACATTTTTAAAGTAATGCCAGCATTAGGAACGGAGTTATCAATAGCAGGTGTGATCGGCGTTAGCTTAGCATTATTTGTCACGCTCACCGCGAAAATGGAAAAAGTGTAGTACTACCCCTTCAATTTTAATTAGCATTCTTGGAGCTGTCTTCTCTCTTAGTACAACTTCTTATCTAAGGGGGAAGATAGGTCAATATAGGGCTCAAAATTCTACTAAAAGCCTAAATTGATGTGACCCAAAAGCTCTTTTTGGATATAATTACATCAATCCCACGCTCCACCTTCAAATATGTAGTTTATACAGGTAACCGAATGGCTTTTTTTGATCTAGAAACCCCAGAAAACAATGAAACAGACAACCTAGTATGGTTGGGCCACCTTAGCCCAGATAGCGATACCATTGGTTCCGCTATTGGTGCTGCTGAGTTATTTGGTGGCGAGCCGCGTCGTGCTGGTGAATTGAACAAAGAAACAGCTTTCGTAGTTGATTATTGCGGTGTTGAAGTGCCTAAAATGATCGCTAAAGTCGACGGTCAGAAAGTAGGCTTGGTTGATTTCAACCAAAAAACACAGCTTCATAAAGATGTTGATAATAACGATATCGTTGCGATTATTGACCACCATGCGATTCAAGATCAGCCGATTACCTTTAATACGGCCATGTCGGTTGATATTCGTCCTTGGGGCAGCGCAGCGACTATCCTAGCGGATCGTTTCGAGAAAATGGGCAAAGTGCCAAGTGCTACGACGGCTTGTGTTCTGTTAGCAGGCATTTTGTCTGATACCTTGATTTTCGAATCACCGACGACTTGCTCAGTTGATAAGCCATTCGCAGAGAAGCTAGCCAAAATTGCGGGCATCGAAGATTTATACGCGTTTGGCCAAGCGATGATGGAAGCAAAATCTGATCTTGCTGACGTTTCAACTTACGACGTATTGAAGAGCGATTTCAAGCATTACGAAATCAATGGTAAGAAAGTTGGTTTTGGTGTTGCTGAAACATTATTGCCAGAGCAGTTACTTGACCGTAAAGCGGATCTATTAGCTGAAATGAAAGGCGAGAAAGCGAAGCAAGGTTTGGACTTTATCTTTTTTGCAATCGTTGATACTAAAACCAAAAACTCACACTTGGTTATCTACTCTGACGCAGAAGCTGAGCTTGCGGCAACGGCCTATGGTGAAGCGACTGCTGATCAGTTGATGTATCTACCGGGTATGATGTCTCGTAAGAGTCAGCTAATGCCAGCAGTACAAGCGGTTCTCTCGGCTTAATCTTGAAATTTAAGATTTAAGATCGAACGCTAAAAAAGGCGAACAGCAATGTTCGCCTTTTTTTGTGCTTGCCAGAAAGAGAATAGGCCTATCATAAACAGTACAAAATAGACGGTGTTGATAAAGAGGTTCGGGTAGTGGCTAAAGAAGCTTCCTTGAGTATTTCTGTGGTAGGGCACATCCACAATATAGCCGCCTGCTTGGTTGGCATCCGTGGTGAATATAACCTCTCCGTTTGGCATAGCGACAATAGAGGGGCCATTATTTAATACGTGAACAAACGGAAGCCTGTTTTCGACAGCTCGTAAAATTGATGAGTTAATGTGTTGATAAGGCTGTAGGGTTGAGCCAAACCAGCCGTCGCTGGATAAGCCAATCAGCATGTCAGCTCCTTGACTATGGGTCACTGCCTGTTTGACCGAGCTTGCAACAAAAGTCGGGAAGGTTGTTTCATAGCAAATTAGTGGGATGATATTGAGTGTCGATTGATTGGTAGTGTGGCTGAGCTTACTTTGAAAGACTTGATGTGATGAGCCGCGTTCCATTTCATTTAGGAAGGCACCAAAAAAGCTTTCGACCCACTTTTTTAAAATGGGAATGTCGCTGGCAAAAGGAACATACTCACCAAAGGCAATGCGCTTCATTTTTTGATATTTAGCGGCCATTTCACCCTCTTTACTGAGCATGACGGCGCTATTAAATTGTTGCACTTCAGTAGGCACGGCTGGGTTTTTAATGCGTTCAATATCTTGGAAGATAAGATCAATATTAAGCCAATCAATTTGACTTTGGTAGGCTTGAGCAATCTGCTCTCGATCTAGGTATGCTTTATATTTAGCTTCGGGCCAAATCACGATTTGGGCGCCTGCACTGGCTAAGCGTTCAGTCATCGCCAATTCGGGTGGATAAGCTCGGCTATAGCCTGGAAGAATAACTTGTTCTTTTAAGCTAGGCGTTTCATTCGGCTGAACTAACCCTAAACGGACGGTTGGCCATGTATCTATTTTATCTGTCCAGTGAGCATTCGCTTGCCAGCCATAAGAAAACCACAAGGCCAATAAGAGTATTGCGACGGCATATGGCCATGAATTGAAGTAGGGCCATGAATTGAAGTAGGGCGATGCATTGAATAAGCTAGGGCGGTTTTTCTGGTTAAAAAATAATACCCATAACAAACGAAATATGACGATATTACTGAGTGCAATCATAGCATCCAAACCATACACACCCACCCACTCGACGGCTTGAATTGCGGTTACAAACTGTCCTTGGCTTTCTGCCAAGTGAACGGTAAAAATCATGGGGTAAAGAGAAAATACAGACACCACAATGAGAGGAAATAAAAGACACTCTTGTATGCGGGAAGCGTTCTTGAGTATTTTAAATGACAGAGTAATTAACGCAAAGAGCTGAGCGCAGTAAAACCAAAAGAACAGAGCGATTAAGCTACTGGTAAAAAAATTATAGCCTTTAGACAGCATTAAAAAATCAATAACCCAATAACTGGCACTTACCGAAAAGACTAAACCGGTGATTAAACCGAGAAAATAACTCTTACCTAAACGGACATTATTGATAGCCAATAATAGAGGAACAAAGCCTATCCAGGTTAGAGCATAATAGTCTGAACTTAAAAACGGTATAGAGAGAAGTGCGCCAGACAAGGCGGCCATTAGTATTAAAAGTGGTTGCGATATTATCTTCTGATTTACGTGACCCAGAGGAACACTTTGATTTTGCATAGATATGTTCCTTAGTCGTTGGCTAATGTGTTTTTTAGGCTTTGAAGTTTTTTTGTTTTTTGCTCGGAACTCAATTGAGTATTTTCTTTAATGGCGCGGCGCTGCAATAAATAATAGGAAATGGCACGTTGTTTACCAAATAACTGATGAGCGGTATCTTTTCCAAGAAAGTGATCTTGGCGATCGACTTTGTTTTTGAACGTTAACATCTTATCGGCAAGTTGTGTGGGCTTGTGTTCGGCACGAGTATCAGTAGCGGATTGAAGCTGATAAAAACCGACAGTGAGTTTTGCTAATTGATTTTCGATATCATCAGGAAATTCTTTAGCAATCAAAAACTGAATACGTTGCAGTGAAACAGCGCTTAGGTTTTTGGGTAATGATTGAATGGCCTTTGAAAATAGCTCTGCATCATCGGCGGTGAATGTCATGGTGTTATTTGGCTGACTGTTATTGAAACGTTTACGCGAATGAATCTGATCCAGTAGAGCTTCGATTGTTGAATAATCGAAATCCCAATTATTTGGTGATATCAGAGTAGGGTAGCGAGAGTTTATGATGCTCGGCTGATACCAAACGTTCGTCGGATTACCCATTATATTCTGGGCATTACTTTCTGTACTGGCCAGCCTTGCACTGGAATGTATCGAGAACAACGTAACAGCGCTATAAAGACAGCCCAGCCAGCACAGCCACGATAGAATATTACGGTTGATCAAGTTGTAAGTGACGAACATGGTTTAATTCTTCGGCGCTAAAGTGTTGCTGCATTAGTTCGGTCAGCTGTGCTTGTTTTTCAGCCGTGCTGATTGCTGCAGATTGTATGTTTTGCTTGGCGGTAATAAAGGCTTTATGTCGAGAGTTCCAATTTGTAATATTGATTGTATTTTCAGTGTGCTTATCCATTATATCCATGCGTTGTTGCAGTTTTTCTTCTTCCGTCAGGTGGGTGGCCTGTTCAACTTTAAGCATGTCAAACATGTATTTCGCGTTGGCATTGCTTGTCTCAAATAATTGATCAGCGACATCACTGCCTAAATATAACTCACGCAATGACATTAGCTCGCGGTAATTTTCTTCATGCGCTTCAATGGTGCTTTCGGTGGGGTGTGGCAAAGAAGCATTCTCGTAAAGGGCATTGAATTCTTTTTCTGCTGTTAAATAGTTGTAGAAGTTAGCCACAATCGTTGCGACATCTTCCCCTGCTTGCCCTGGTAAGCCTTGTCGTATAATTGCCTGCAAGTCTGCTAATGATTGTGCATCTAATTGCAGACGGCTGTTGTCGAGGGTTTCATTTAGCGCAATAAGGGCTTCATGATCAATAATGATATTGTTTTGTGCATCTAACCTTACTCGTTTCAGGGCGTTGTATACGGCTTCTTCAGAAAATGCGCCAGAAGGCGCAGTTTTATCTGAGTCGTTGGCTTTCTTAGGGGTACTCCAGTTCCATACGGTTGCAACGGTTTTATCTGATGAACTAGCACTCGCTGCTGAATTATTGAGCGTATTAGAATTTTCATTGATCGATTTTTCATTAACAGATTCTTCATTAGCAGAGGGTGCTAGGTGGGCATCATTGTCATAGAAAAAGATCAGGAATCCCGCGATTACAGCAGCGAGTATAAGAGTAATTGAAATAAGGTTAGGCTTTGCTGGTTTGGAAGTACTCATCGTATTCACCTAATTGAATTCTTTGTGGGTGTGTTTTAACCGTGGCCGTTATTGCGCTACCTGATTGCTTTGACTGTGCATTAAGCACCGCATCGGCAATTAAAATACTAAGGTAGGGTGGCTTTAAAAATGTTGCTGATGGCGGAATCCCATTGATAGCACTGAAAGATTTTGAAAAGTGAGAAGAACTAGAAAAACCAGCGGCAAGTGCGGCATCGGTAATTGAATGGCCCGTCGCTAAATGAATGATGCCAATGAATACCCGATAGCGAAGGCGATATTTTGTAATCGGAATCCCCATTTGCTCTTTAAAGAGCTTTTCTAGTCGAGAGGGCGATAAGCAGACCTTATCGGCAAAGTTTTTTACCGTTAAATTTTCCCGAACAGTCGATCGAACTCTTTGGACGACTTCTATAATACGTTGATCAAACTCTTGAAACAGATGGTGCTCTAAGTGTGGTTGAATAATAAACCTTCTTAACATGCTGAACACTTGCTCAGGCGAAGGGGAAGTCTGGCGAATATGTAATAACGTTTCTATTAATGTTGCTTCATCTGGATGGCCTACGTGTACGCAATCACGGGCGTAGGACATGGTATTTTTAAGAGCAAAATAGTCTTGCGTCAAAGGCGCTAGGTAGTAAATCGCGATCACTGAACCATTGATATCGATGTGTGCTTTATCAAAGCTGCTGCCCGCTTTTACTAAGCAAGACTTGGTCGCTAAGGTATTGCCATCTTCTAGCAAGATTTTAAGGTTGCCTTGTAAACAAATAATCAGCTTATCGGATACAACGGCATGTTCTCTATGTGGCGCTGGATCGGTGCCAAGATATAACAGTTGGTTTATCCATATATAGAGTTTGCGACTGATTGGATGCAGCTCGGTCATAACCTGTTCACTTTTTTATTTTTATTCTTATTTTTCAATGCACTACGTACATGGCCTGGGTATTACTAAAAAGTGATTGTCAAAATATGATTAAAGCCATTGCCACAAAGCCTTGAGGTACTGTATGTAAGCTGCTCTATATAAGATGCGCTATAAAGTAATAGTACCAGGGTTCATGAGAATGACTTTAAGTCGTCTATCTATTCTTAATCAGAAATCAGTAATTGCACGTATCTCTGTACTCAGACACAGCACTGTTTGCAGCATGATCAGGGCCGCATAAAAATTGATCATAGCGTAAATCATTATCGATGAATCGCTTCATCCATGAAACACCATATTTACCTAGCAGTCCACCGTTAGTACCACCGCCATTGGCACACGAATGGTTGCCACCGGCAATCTCTAAATATGCTTTGTCTGTTGTGCTCGGGATACGCTCATAAAAAGGCGAACCATGAGTATTAACCGTTGCAACGGCATCGTTTTCGCAAGCAATAATAAGCGTCGGAGTTTCAATTTGATCGAAACTGTTGCTGCCTGTGTGCCAAGGTGCTAGTGGAATAGCGGCGCTAAGACGAGTGCCTGACGCAAGTCTAAGTGCTCCACCTCCTCCCATTGACCAGCCCATAGCGGCAACGCGGCTAGCGTCAACCATGCCTGAAATTGGACTGTTGTTATCGTTGCTTTGAGTAATTACATAATCCAGCGCAGCAGAAACTTGTCTTTCACGGCTATCAGGTTGATCGAATGAAGAGTTGGTGGCAATGGTAATCACGACAAAGCCATGAGAGGCAAGACGAGGTCCCCACCAAATAATGGATGACTCCGGAGAAACAAAACCAGGCACAATAGCAATAGCCCCCATTGTTCCTGTCGTTCCCGTTGGGAAATGGATCGTACCTCCTCCAAAGCCGTTTACTGATCTTGAAACGGATTGCGTTGATACCGAATAAGGGCCAGCTTCCGCTTCTAAGGACGAAATCGTCGGGTTTGGACCTCGACTGAAGTCACATTCACCTTCGCAAGGTGTCGGCTCTGGAATAGGGTCTACGGGTTCTGGGCTAGGGGTCCAACTTAAGGCATTCATAGATACAAGTAGTACACTTGTACCCAGAGACAGTTTCTGAAGGATAGATTTGTTCATGGGCTCAACCTTTAAAAGTATTGTTATTATTTTTGATAGTCAGAAAATTTGCATCTTCAACTATCCTAACCTTCGATAGTACGGGAGTTGAAAAAGGTTCGCTTTCACGAATTAGCACTTATTTGATATGCCTCCCCATCCTTAGATTTCTTCGTATTCTGGTAAACGCTCAAAAAGTTGAGCTTGATCATCTTTTGTATACATCCTTTAGGTCTACCGCGCGGTTAAGATTAAATACGGTTAAAAAGTTGAGCTTGATCATTATTTGTATACAGACCTTGCTATACGATCAACTTGAAAAATAAATTTGTAGCAATAACTCAATTCAAAATTTATTTTTCCAACGCTGATGGCGTACTAAAAATAACGTACTTAAAAATAGTCACTGTGCTCATGTTTCTTACGAGTACCACAAGTAAATTAAGAGTGGTCAGTGGTATGTAAGTTTCACCTAACACCGATGATTTTTAACCAGAAGATACGTAAAGAATTTTAACTAAAAGAGTGGATTGCAAGTATGAAACGTAATATGAAAAAAATCAGTCAATGCTTAGCAGCTATGGTCGTCCTCGCTGGATTCTCATTCACTGCACAAGCGCAAACAGATGTTGATAGCTTACCTCGAGTGAAGCAACAATTAGTTGATCCACCGATGCTACCTGAGCATGACCAAGTATCTACTGGTCAGAAAGTTGTGCAGGTAAAAATGGAAATCATCGAAAAGAAGATGGTGATCGATGAAGCAGGAACAGAAGTCTGGGCATTTACCTACAACGGTACAGTACCAGGGCCAATGATTGTTGCTCACCAAGGGGACTACATTGAACTAACACTGGTTAATAAAAGCCAAAATTCAATGGTACACAACATCGACTTTCATGCTTCAACAGGTGCAATGGGCGGTGGTGCTTTAACCGATATCGCACCGGGTGAAGAAGTTGTTTTACGCTTTAAAGCGACAAAATCAGGTGTTTTCGTTTATCACTGTGCACCAGGTGGCATCATGATTCCATGGCACGTTGCTCGTGGTATGAGTGGCGCAATTACCATCCTTCCTAAAGAAGGTCTAACTGATGGTGACGGTAACTCTCTGACTTACGATCGCGCGTACTACATTGGTGAGCAAGATTACTACATTCCAAAAGATGAGAATGGTAAGTACAAAAAATATGCGACAGCTTCAGCAGGTATGTCTGATGAGCTAGAAGTAATGAATACGCTAACACCTTCACACATTGTATTTAATGGCAAAGTGGGTGCTTTAACAGGCAAGAATTCACTAAAAGCTAAAGTGGGTGAAAACGTTTTGATTCTTCATACTCAAGCAAACCGCGATACTCGTCCTCACTTAATTGGTGGCCACGGTGATTATGTTTGGGAAAGAGGTTCATTTATTAACGCACCACAGCGTGATTTAGAAACATGGTTTATTGCTGGTGGTAGTGCAGGTGCAGCCTTGTATGAGTTCAAGCAGCCTGGTACTTACGCATACGTTAACCACAATCTAATTGAAGCCGTAATGAAAGGCGCAACTGCTATCTTCAATGTTGAAGGTGAGTGGAATGATGACCTTATGACTCAGTTAGTTAAACCACGTCATATCAAAAAATAAGCAATGAATATTCGCAAAGTGATTGCGGTTCTGTTGGCACTACCTATTTCTATCTTAACGATTGAAGTTAGTAGTGCCGCACAAGAGGATAATCAATTGAATGCAATTGATTATCCCTTGATTTCAGTTCCAGCAGGAAGTTATACCTTATTAATTCCGGATAATAACTTTTTTAAGTTAGATCATCTGGAAAAGAAAGTAGCGTTTGGCTCCGCTTTCCAAATTGGCAAGTTTGAAGTAAGCAACCGCCTTTGGAACGAGTGCTTTAAATTTAAAGGGTGTAATAGACCCGCAACGTTAAGAGAAGGTGAAACGCTTGATTCACCGGTTGTAAGAATTAATTGGCACGATGCTTATGCTTTTTCTAAGTGGTATTCTTCACATACCAATAAGTATTATCGTTTGCCGACAGAAGAAGAATGGATTTATGCCGCACATTTAGGCAAAGATCATCGCAATATCGAAATTCAATATGATTATTCGGATTTACAAAAAATTCGAGAAATCTCAAAAAAAACCATGCCCCAGGGGTCATTTAAAGAAAATGAAATTGGTTTTTCTGATTACCAAGGCAATGTTTGGGAATGGACGCTTACCTGTTGGTATGCATCTAAAGATAAAAAACTAAAAAAATATTCTATAGCTGAGTTAAATACTCCTCGTGCCTGTACCACCCGAATTGTACAGGGTGAGAATCGATCACATATTCCTGATTTTATTGTCGATACTTATAGTGGTGGTTGTGCAACGTTAGAACCTGCCGCAAATTTAGGCTTTCGATTAGTCTTAGAGGAAAACTAATGAGAATATTATTTCTAGCCTTATGCTGTTATTTATTGACTCCTGCTTGGGCAGAGCTGCCAGATAGTCATCAAGTAACGGGCGCTTCATTAATCGGTGGGGCTTTTAGTTTAATTGATCATACCGGTTCGGCGGTTACTGAGAAAAACTTTCAAGATAAATACATGATGGTTTTCTTTGGTTTTACAAATTGCCCCAGTGTTTGTCCACTAGGGCTTAGCCGAATGATACGGGCATTAAAACAGATTGATAATTTTGAAAGTAAAATAACCCCTGTTTTTATCACAGTTGATCCTGAGCGCGATACACCAGAAAGAATGACGACGTACCTTGGGTATTACCATTCTAGTTTTGTTGGGCTAACAGGCAGTGAAGAGCAGCTTGAGCAGGTAAAAACGGCTTATCGGGCTTATTCGTTCAAATCAAAAGATCCTGATTCTGATAATTACAGCTATGATCACAGCTCGATGATTTACCTTATGGATAAGCAAGGGCAGTATATTACCCACTTTTCAGATCAAACCTCTGTTGATGAAATGAGTATGATCGTTCAAAAAAATATGCAAACCCACAATTAAATTTGCTGAGTTAAGCGGTCTTCACTTGCAATGAGCGTTATAATTATCTTATGTAAGAGTATCAATCATAGGATGGACGCTAGCGGTGAAGAGTGAAGTAGGTTGTTGGGTTACCTGTTCTGAGTGCCAAGGTCGTGGCCGAAAGACTAAGCGTCTGCGTAAAAAAGTACGATTAAACTACCAAAGGGCCGTAGAAGCATTTGAGAAATCAAATGGCGCAGGCCCCGCTCCCGTGCGTCCAAAACCTCATCTCGATCTATGCTCAAACTGTTCAGGCTCAGGCTTGCTCCGCAGTCCTGAACACTCTTTGTCAGATATAATTCCGGATACTAAAAATTATCCCAAGGTTGCCATTATTGGTGGTGGCATTGGGGGTGTTGCTCTGGCGGTTGCTTGCTTACATCGCGGTATTCCTTTTACTCTTTATGAGCGCGATAGCGGTTTTGAAGCACGCTCTCAAGGTTATGGACTTACGCTACAGCAAGCCAGTAAAGCCATTGAAGGCTTGGGTATATTTTCGTTAGCGCAAGGCATTGTTTCGACGCGACACGTTGTACACAATACTGAAGGTCGAGTCCTGGGCGAATGGGGAGTAAGAAAATGGGTTCCTACAGAAGCACAGGCTGAGCCTAAGCGTACAAATATTCATATTGCGAGACAGTTGTTACGCAAAGCACTGCTTGAACAGCTCGGTGAGCAATTTGATGAGTCATCAGATGAGCCATTAGACAGTCAAATAAAGAGCCGAGTACAATGGAATCACCAGCTAATCGATCTCAAACAAAGAGCCGACAAGCACAGTAATGGCAAGGGTGTTGAACTTAACTTTCAGGTTCAAGTTCAAGATGAGAAAACAGGTCTTTGGCATAAACAAAATCAAACCGATTACGCAGATTTGGTTGTCGGTGCCGATGGCATACGCAGCGCTGTACGAAAAACATTAATCACAGAAGAAGCGTCACCCTTACAATATTTAGGCTGTATTGTGATTTTGGGCATTTGCCCTCTAGCCGACATTAAGGATGAGTATGATGATGTTCTAAAAACTGATTCTATCAAAAGTGACTTGTTAGATTCTGCAACGGTATTCCAAACCGCTAATGGCCATGAACGTATGTACATAATGCCTTTTACTTCCAATTCAGTAATGTGGCAACTGAGTTTCCCCATGGAAGAAGGTGACGCTAAAAAATTAAGTGCTCAAGGCCCAGAAGCCTTAAAGCAAGAAGCGATAAAACGCTGTCAATGGCATTCCCCTATCCCTCAAATCATCAAAGCAACTCAAGCTCAGCAAGTATCGGGATACCCCGCTTACGATAGAGCACTGCTTGAACCGCATCAGCTAGAAAAAGGCCTTCACGCAACCCTAATAGGAGATGCTGCGCATCCGATGAGTCCGTTTAAAGGCCAAGGAGCCAACCAAGCACTGCTGGATGCTTTATCGCTAGCGCGTACCATCACCAGAGCCTGTCGATCCCAATCAAATTGGCGAGAAGCGGGTATTAGGGCAAGCGTATTAACCGAGTTTGAAACAGAAATGCTACAACGCAGCTCAAAAAAGGTTAAAGAATCTGCAGAGGCTGCTGAGTTTTTACATACAGAAAGTGTATTAAATGAAAGTGATGCGCCTAGAGGGCGAAATTTAGTGTCTGATAATTAACGCGTAAGAGACGGTTATTACTACCTGAGCATTATAGTAATGTTATTTATAATCAATTAAAGTATCTTCTACCAGCTGCTGGGAGCAGCTGGAGAAGCGATTAAAAGGATTTACTATGTATAACTGCCCGCACTGTCAAAAAGCTACCATTAGTATGTTTAGTAAATTTTTTACTGGGCCAGCTATAACCAATAAGTGTTCAAATTGTCATGAGGGCTGGAGTACCTCATGGATTTCAATGCTTTGGCTTTTGTTGTTATTAATATCTAACTATTTAACGAACGACCTTAGTCTAATTATGAGTGGGGCCTTTGTGTGCATAATGGGTATCGTATTTTTTACACCGATTAAAAAAAGATAAAACGATCCTAATCTAGGAAGATTAAAATTGAAATTCATCGCATTCGCTTTCATTTTATTAACCATAGTGGGTTGTGATCAATTAAAAGATACACTGTCTGACTGTATAAATCTTGATGGCCCCCGTTTTGATGAAGATGATATTCCTGTTGCAGTATTAAACGAAGAGTACTTTGCTGAAATAACAGTAACCATTGAAAATAATAGTTATGACGCTTGGTATGCGTATGATTTTGAATATGTAGGAAATTTACCATATGGGCTTGAGTTTGTAGTTAATGATGACAATCGATCAATACAAATCATCGGGACACCACTTCAGGTCGGCTCTTATAACATCAAAATAAAAGTTAGGGCGACTGAGCAAGAAGGTTTAAATGATAATCAATATTATGAAAATACTCAGATTGAGGATCCTTTTACTGAAGAACCATACGATGATGGAGATGATTTGTGTAGGAGTCGTCAATCAAAGGAATTCACGTTAGAAGTAAAAGCATTCACCTCATAGTAATGGCGTAGTTCTCTCTTTACTTCGTCATTACTTATAGGGGCATCAAACTCTTAAAAAGAAAATGGGCGCATAATATGCGCCCAGGGGTGCTATTTAAGATTCGCCGCACTAGTCAATTTACGTTTATCTTTTTTGTCGTTACGCTTTTCTTTCAATGTTCGTTTGGGCTGCTTTTTAACGTTCTTAGCCATGATGACTTCCTCAAAAATTCAGTATTAAATCAGTATTAAAGTAATTAGATGTTGTCACGCATTTAAAACTTCATATTGAATCAATGATTACCTCCCTTGGGCGGTTGAGTATTTATGATACTCAAAACCTGAAAATCAATTACTCTGCCAAAGACATCAACACTGATGTTTTGCCCTGATACCGTACCTAATAGCTCAGAACCGAGTGCCGAAAGGTAAGAAACCCTACCTGAGTGTGGATCACTGTCGTCAGGTTCGGTTAACGTTATGCGAGAACTGGTAAACGTCTGCTTATCTAATAGCTTAATCTTGCTACCTATTTGAGCTTGATACACTCGATTAATATTTCGCGTACTCTTGTTTTTAAAATCTTCAACAATACGAACCAAAGAAAGGTGATTCTTCATCACGCCCCCTAATACCAATAACCAAAATATAGGCACGATTACGCGCCGCAATAAAATAACGGAATAAACATTTTTAGGATAAATTTAATTCTATAGACGGACTTGAGCGGAGTTTCGCTCAGAAGTGGGGGAGGATAGGAGAAGTTCTCCAGTAGCAGTATTTTGTAACCTTAATCATAACTAAACCAAAAATTTAATCATTAATAATGTATTAACCATACCTCAAATATTTATATAAGCAACTGATCAGACAGATTTTTAGTTTAACAGCGAAATTTTATGCTCCATTAAGTGAGTTTATCTACTTTTAATTCACTACGTTATAAGCGTGGAAGGATAGCTAAGTTGAACTACATTATGACTAAACGAATATTATCGGCGATAATTGGGGCACAGTAATGAACATAGAGAAGATCCTAGGAGTTGATTCTGAATCACCGCACATTAGTCAATTCTTTGCTGTTTTTAAGGATCTGGATAAAGAAAATGCTTTTCGACAGGAGGTGTTGCCCAGACAGTGTCGCTTAGTGTTTAGGCTTTGTGCTTTTGTTACTATAGCGATGCCCATGTTTATGCTTTCGGATTATATGATTGTAAAGCCAGCGCCTTGGGGTACCTTCTTGCTGGCACAGAGACTGATCCAAATAACGGTATGTATTATTTTTCTGTTATTAATTACACGAGTTCGACGTCATACTTCTTACGATACCCTGGTATTTAGTACGTTATTAATAATTTTTATGATTCTCGAACTGGGCTCATTTACCTTTCAAGATGATTATGCGTTATATGCTCTATTCGATATCATCATTATGATCTGTTTATATGCTTCTGGAATACTGACTGTAAAGTTATCTCTAATTGTATGTGTATACCATGCATTCATCGCTATTATTATTGTGTTATCAGTAAAAGAGCTAAATGTTCATAGCCAAATAATGATGGTACTAGGATACAGTTTGGGGAATGGTGCTGGAATACTTTTAGCCATTGCTCAACATAAAAATTCTCGTAAGCAATTTTTATTGCAGAACTCTTTACAAGATAAAACACTACAGCTTAAACAGTTTGCTTATCGTGATTCGTTAACAAATGCATTAAATAGAAGATCTTTTCAAGATCATTTTCAAGATATCGAGAAAATGGCTGTGCGACTGAGGATGAGTGATAAAAATATGTTTTTAATCGCTGCTGATATTGATTATTTTAAATCAATTAACGACAACTTTGGTCATGATGTGGGTGATAAGGTTTTGGTAGCGTTTGTTAACCTAGTAGAGTCTAACATTCGTCCGGTAGATAAAATTTATAGATTTGGTGGTGAAGAATTTATGATTGTAATACAAGAATGTGTGGAAAATATTGCAGTTCAAAGAATAAAACAGATAATGCAGTTACTCAATGACGGTAAACTTGGGGTTCAGGAGCTGAACCATCCAGTGACTTGCAGTTTTGGTATTACTCCTATTCTCGCTATTGATACGGTAGATTCGGTTTGTATTCGTGCAGATGAAGCACTCTATACTGCAAAAAACAGCGGCCGCAATCAGTATATTCTTGATCGCGGCCTTGAAAAAAATCCTCAGTAAGAAAACTTAAACAAAGCTATAGGCAGTTGACTATTTTTTTGGCGTAGAATTACGGATTAAGTAATCAAAGGCTCCTAAACTGGCTTTTGACCCTTCGCCCATGGCGATGATGATCTGTTTATAAGGAACAGTAGTCACATCACCTGCAGCAAAGATACCTGGCAATGACGTTTCGCCCTTAGCGGATACTTCAATTTCACCGCGTGGGGATAATTCGATACCAGAATCCTTTAGGAATTCGCTGTTTGGAACTAAGCCAATTTGTACGAATATGCCTGCTAGTTCAATTGTCTTTATCTCATCGGTTGCACGGTCTTTGTAGTTTAATGCGGTTACGCGAGTACCGTCACCAATCACTTCCGTAGTTAGTGCTTCTTTAATGATTTCGATGTTGCCCATACTTTGTGCTTTATTTACCAATACTTGGTCGGCGCGTAGCGTATCGGCAAACTCTAATACCGTTACATGTTCTACTAAACCGGCTAAATCAATCGCCGCTTCAATACCTGAGTTACCTCCACCAATAACCGCAACGCGCTTGCCTTTAAACAAAGGGCCGTCACAGTGTGGGCAGTAAGCCACGCCCTTGTTACGGTACTCTTGCTCGCCCGGTACGTTCATTTCTCTCCAGCGTGCGCCGGTAGATAAAATAACGCTGCGGCTTTTTAAGGTTGCGCCACTTTCTAAATGCACGTGAATGTAACCGTCTTCAGTTTTTTCAGCGTCAACAATGTTATCGGCTTTTTGCTCGCTCATTATGTCGACGTTGTATTCTTTAACATGTTCTTCAAGCGCCGCGGCTAGCTTTGGACCTTCGGTTTCTTTGACTGAAATAAAGTTTTCAATCGACATTGTGTCCATCACCTGACCACCAAAACGATCAGCAATAATACCCGTACGAATGCCTTTACGAGCGGCGTAGATCGCAGCAGATGCACCCGCAGGGCCACCACCAACAACTAATACTTCGTATGGCGCTTTTTCATTCAATGCGGTGGCTTCTTTTTTCGCTGCACCCGAGTCTCCAAATTTCAAGGCTACTTTCTTCAAAATTTCAGTTAATGAAATGCGGCCTTGTGTGAATATTTCACCATTTAAGAGAACACTCGGTACGGCCATAATGTTGCGTTCTGCGACTTCGTCTTGGAAAGCAGCGCCGTCGATCATGGTGGTTTTAATCTTTGGATTAATCGCCGCCATCATGTTCAAGGCTTGCACAACGTCTGGGCAGTTTTGGCAGCTTAGTGAAATAAATACTTCAAAGTCCATGTCGCCATCAAGGTTTGCAATTTGCTCTATAACGTCAGCTTCTAACTTCATTGGGTGCCCACCACTGTGAAGTAGAGCCAATACTAATGACGTGAATTCGTGACCCATTGGTAAACCGGCAAAACCTATAGCTGTTTTTTTGGTTGGGTTCACAACCTGCATAATAGGCTTACGGGCACTGGCGCTTTGATCTTCGATAACTTTTACTTTGTCATTCAGTGATGCAATGTCATTGGCAAGCGCTTGTAGCTTGTTTGAGGTATCACTGTCGTCAAGACTAAGAACCAAATGTACGTCGGTTTTTAAGTTTTCTAAATAGGCTTTTAACTGGTCTTTCATTGCTTGATCTAACATAGCGATACCTTCCAATTCTGTAATATTTTAAGTTTTTCAATTAAATAATTTTCTACGCAATATAAGATGGATGCGTATGGAAATGAGTCTCTCCTTAACTGGAGGCCAAATAGACGTAGATATTTTTTGAGCTTTTTGTTTCTAAATGCCCACTGCTAAGAAAGCAGTGGGCATTGTTTTACTAATCTAAAATCAAGACCTCAGCCTAGCGATTTAGATTTTGTTAACCTTGAACTTGTTAACTTAGATCTTACCAACAAGGTCTAAAGAGGGTGCTAGCGTTGCTTCACCTTCTTTCCATGCTGCTGGGCAAACTTCACCTGGGTTAGCGGCAACATATTGTGCTGCTTTCACTTTGCGCATTAGGTCTTCAGCGTCACGGCCAATGCCTTCTGCAGTGATTTCCATTGCCTGGATAACACCTTGTGGGTCAACCAAGAACGTTGCACGGTCTGCAAGGCCTTGGCCTTCACGCATCACACCGAAGTTGTTAGTGATGTTGCCAGTTTGGTCGCCGACCATGAAGTAGTTGATCTTACCGATTGTTTCAGAGCTGTCGTGCCATGCTTTGTGAGTAAAGTGAGTATCTGTTGAAACAGAGAATACTTCTACGCCACGCTTCTGTAGTTCTTCATAATGGTCAGCAACGTCGCCTAGCTCAGTTGGGCATACGAAAGTGAAGTCTGCTGGGTAGAAGAAAAATACAGCCCACTTACCTAGTACATCTTTTTCAGAAATTTCTACGAACTCGCCCTGTTTAAAAGCGGTTGCGTTAAAAGGTTTGATTTCAGTATTAATCATTGTGTATTCCTACTTAAATTATGGTGGTTATGTGTTTTGGTTGGCTTCTTGTGAATCCATGCGATACATAATGACTGAAACAATATCATAGTAATAATTATTAATATTTATGGCTTTGATAGTAAAAATCTATGATTTAATTGTTGATTCTTATACATCCTGTCTTTGTTGCCATCATTAGGTACTATTTAGGCCAAAATGCGCAAAAGCATAAATAACACTGAATTTATTTCTACACTAAAAGGTAATCGTGAATTTTCGGAGTTACCCATCATGAAATTTGCCCACAAAGTCACTATTGCGGCAAGCCTAATTTTAATCTTATCTTTAGGGTTTTTATCGAGTTATCAGTACTTCCAAGTTAAAACTGAAATTAATAATCAGGTTAATTCAAGTACCGAAGAGATCGTTACTTCGCTTAGTAATAATGTCGTGGATGTAATGGCAACTAAAGCCGATTTGACAGCTTATGCAATCAGTCTGATTGGCAATGACTTGTCTGATGAACATGTTGTGAGTGTGCTTAATCAGCCAATAATTAAGAAACATTTTTTGTTAGCTGGGATTGGCTTGGAAAATGGCCATTTCATCGGTAATGATCCTAGCTGGCAACCTTCCAATTATGACCCCAGAAAACGTATGTGGTATCAAGAGGCTAAAAAGCAGAATCGGCTATTATTTACTGCGCCATATGCAGATGTCGCTTCCGGTGAAATTATGGTTTCAGTGGCTGCGCCTTTAATGATTAATGGTGAGTTTAAAGGTGCGCTATTTACCGATGTGAGTTTGAAAGGCTTGGCTGATATTAGTAACAGCGTTGATTTATTCGGCGCAGGTTATGCATTTATAGTAGGTAAAGATGGCAATTTTATTGCTCATCCTAAAGCCAATTACAATGGTAAGCCCATGTCTCAGGTATTCGATAGTGATGTCACGTTGACCGCAGGCATGACTCATACAGAAATAGATAACGATAATAATCTATTGATTTTTAGCCCTCTAGAAAGTCTAGATTGGTATTTGGGTATTGTTCTAAGCGAGGACATAATTTTTGCTCCTGTGACTAAGTTGCGCCAGGATGCAATTATGTATTCGATATTGGCGTTGATTATTGCCGTATTTTCTTTAGGCGCAATAATCAAACAGCTTATGTTGCCTTTAAAAATTCTTAATGATGCGATGAAGGATGTTGCTACGGGACAGGGGGATTTAACACGCCGGTTGAACACCAATACCGATGCTGAGTTTTCTAGCCTCGCGAAAAGCTTTAATACTTTCTCTGAAAAGCTGCAAACGATGATTACTGAGGTCAAGGTCATTGGTACCAGTATGATGCTGAGCACAGACCAAACGGCTCAAGGAGCTAGCATTGCGACGGAGGCAATGGAGCAACAGAATAAGGAAGTTGAACAATTAGCCACTGCAATGAATGAAATGGCGAGTACAGCACTTGAGGTTGCTAGTAATGCGCAAAGTGCAGCGAGTGCGGTGCAAAATGCAGATAAAGCTGTGTTAGAGGGAGTCGATGCTATAAACGAAACAACCCAAATTATTACTCAATTATCCGGTCAAATAGATGAGGCTGTTATTGCTGTACAAGAGCTTGAAAGTGATACTGCGAGTATTGAGTCTATTTTAGGCGTGATAACCGGTATTGCAGAGCAAACTAATCTGTTAGCTCTAAATGCTGCGATTGAAGCAGCTCGAGCTGGAGAAATGGGGCGTGGTTTTGCGGTGGTCGCCGATGAAGTCAGAAACTTAGCGGCAAGAACTCAAGAGTCGACATCGGAGATTCGGAATAAGATAGAAAAGTTACAAACGGGTGTAACCGCGGTTGTAAATGTTATGGATAATAGTAAGCAAATAACAACGATAACGGTCGAAAAATCACAGCAAGCGAACGCAACGAATGAGCTAATCAGTGAAAGTATTCGTCAAATCACTGATATGAATTTACAGATTGCGAGTGCGGCTGAGGAGCAAAGTCAGGTTGCTGAAGAGATGAACCGAAATACTTCTAATATTCGCGATTTATCTCAGCAGGTCATGGATAACGCAGGACAAACAAACAAGGCAATGAAAACACAGGTGACTCAAGTTGGTAACCAAGAAACTATTTTAGGGCAATTTATCGTATAATCATACAGTCAATTATTTAAAATTTAAGTGGGATTAATATAGATTATTCTTACTTAAATTTAAGTATTTACCTATTTTTTGTTAGTCGCATGGTTCTAATACCTCATTGTTTCATCTCTGCAACATACTTTTTTACATCCATTTGTTGTTTAACGCTTCCATTTTAAGACGATCGGTCATAAAGTAATTACATGAGCAGATTAAAACGTAGTGAGCAGACCAGAGAAGCTTTAATTGAGGCCGGAATCGCGCAACTTTCTGAACATGGTTATCACGGTACTGGCATTAAACAGATCTTGGATGAAGTAAGCGTTCCTAAGGGATCGTTTTATAACTTTTTTGATAGTAAAGAGGCTTTTGTGGCTGAAGTAATTGGTCACTATAGCTGCAATTTGTTGAGCCAATTAAACGATTTTATAGAAGGGGAAGGTAAAAGCCTAAGCCCAGTTGAGCAGCTTAGGTCGATTTATCGCTATAGCCTTAAACAGTACGCGAGCCATGAGTTCAAGAAATCCTGTTTAGTCGGTTCTATAGCCACCGAAATTTCAGCTGAAAGCGAAATGTGTCGAATAGAGTTAGAGCGTGCGATGAAGAAGTGGCTAAAATTCTTCAGTGTTATTTTTACTGAAGCGCAAACTCAACAACTGGTGCGCGATGATATTAGCCCAGCCGATATGGCTGCGGTTTATTGGGCTGCTTGGGAAGGGGCATTAATTAAAATGAAAATGTCAGCGGATACCAAGCCGGTTAAAAAGATTATGGAATTGATGATTGAGACATTGTTGAAAAAATAATTCAGTATCTATCATTTAGGTATTCATGATGGATAGCATTTAAAGAAGCACACTCAATGTGCTTTTTTTATAATTAGTAATAAGACGATCGGTCTAATTTGATTGTTATACACAAAACACTATAAAGAATACAAAGGGGTTTCAGTATGAAAACAGTACTAGGTTCTAGTTTTACTTTAAAAAATGGTCAAGAAATTAAAAACCGTTTATTTAAGTCTGCGATGAGTGAACAGCTGGGTCTACGTGATCATAATCCAAAGCCCGGTTTAGCAAAGCTATACGGCCGTTGGGCTGATGGTGGTATTGGCTTGTCTATGACGGGCAATATCATGATTGATCGTGGTGCTTTGGGCGAGCCTAAAAATGTTGTTTTAGATGAGCAAAGTGATTTAACCGAATTCAAAAAGTGGGCAACTGCCGGTAAGAAAAATGGCTCTCACATTTGGACTCAACTTAATCATCCCGGTAAGCAAATTCCTAACTTTATTGTTGATGTGCCTGTTGCTCCTTCTGCAATCGCATTAACGCGTGGTTTAGAAAAAGGTTTTAATAAGCCTCGTGCGCTTTTAGAAGAAGAAATTCTGGTTATTATTAAAAAATTCGCCACCAGTGCAAAGCTAGCAAAAGACGCCGGTTTTACAGGGGTACAAATTCATGGCGCTCACGGTTATTTAGTCAGCCAGTTTTTATCACCGCGCCATAATCAGCGTGATGATCAGTGGGGGGGCTCGTTAGAAAATCGTATGCGTTTTGTATTGTCTATTTATAATGCTATTCGTGAACAAGTAGGCGCTGATTTTCCGATTGGTATTAAGCTGAACTCGGCTGATTTTATGAAAGGTGGTTTTACAGAAGAAGACTCAATGCAAGTAGTGAAGACACTTGCGGATGCAGGTATTGATTTAATTGAAATCTCGGGTGGGTCTTATGAGAACCCATCAATGATGGGCAGTGATGCTAAGAAATCGACTGTTCAGCGTGAAGCATACTTCTTAGATTATGCCGAGAAAGTACGTTCGTTAGTGGATACACCGTTGGTGGTTACCGGAGGTTTCCGTTCGGCAAAAGCTATGCAAGAAGCATTGGATTCTGGTGCGACAGATTTTATTGGTATTGCTCGCACCACCTGTGTTGATCCTGATTTTCCTAATAAGTTGATTGCTGATGTTAATTATAAGCATCAATTGAAGGTATTAACGACCGGTAAGCCCGCCATTGATAAAATGGCTATGTTGGAAATTACTTGGTATGAAGCTCAGCTAGCGCGTATGGCTAAGGGTAAAAAACCTAAGGCTAATTTAAGTGAGTGGGGCGTATTCTTTGGTACATTATTTAATGCGGGCATTTATGCGTTTAGAAAGCGTCGTGCATAAGTTTTAAAGCACAGAATCAGGTGCCTCAAGGCCATTCGTGACCAAAAATTAATTGTTCTTGAGGGGGCTAATCATAGCCCCTTTAACATTCATTTATGACCGACAAATGAATGCTTCAGTTTAGGATATTTATGTTTGGTTGGTATTGTTTGCCTTTAGAATCTTCATAATAAAGTATGTTGTCTTGATCACTGCCATCGGCAAAATCTCTGAAAGTTGATTTTGCAGCGCTGTTAGGTTTTTAATTTGATTAAATTTACAAAAATGATCTGTAATATGGCCATTTGAGAAGCTTTTCCATCTGCACTAGTAACTGCTAGGTCTTTTGTTATGCTGACCTATCGATTTTGTTCACTAGCGGCCAATACTTTCCATGCCATTTTGATCATGGATAGCATCATTTTCATCATCTCTCCATGACGTGATTCATAATGCTGGTTGAACCCGTTTCCTACGGGTTCGATAGGGCATTACATAGGCACATTTCATTTTGTTGACGGTAATATCGCAAAAGAAAATTTTAGTAGTATTTGTACAATAGAATTAAAGCAGATGCTTTTTAAGGAAGCGCTCTATTTTCTCTAGTTCTATCTCTTCAATGTTTTCAATAGGGTTAAAAGGTGTGCCATCAAAGTACCTAGCGGTTGTGCCTTCACCGTCAGGACTTTTATGATCAACATCGATTGAGTCTCTCCAGCGCTCTGCATGGGTACGCCACTCTTCTACATTGACCAGCTCAGGTGGGGTAAACCAAACGTCCCAAGTTAATACGTTGCTTTTTTGCAGCATATTACCTGAGCCTAGATTAAATATATCCATGACGAGTTCGTTGAATTCATCGACCATTGGATTATTCACTTTAATGATTGGGCCAATCTCAACGCCTAGATTAGCAACGTCCCACGCTTCTTCTGTATGTTTTGCAAAAGTGGGGATGTCGAAGCTTGTTGTTTCACCTTTACGTAGTGGAAATATAGGTTCTTGGGGGTTGCCCGGCTTGTGAGTAGATACTCTAATTGCTCTGGATTTTTCGAAAGGAAAGGGCAGTTTATTGTCTTTAAATAAGTCCCAAATCAGTTTAACCTTTTCTTTTTGATGCGCACTTGGGCTAAACCATATTTTACCCACTACCGACATATCGCCAGCAATTTCTTTCGTAGCTTCATTTACCCAGCCTCTTTGCCCGGTGACCGTGACTTCTACATTTAAGGTGCCAAATGAAGGGGAGTAGGTTCCTTGTTGTGGGCAAATGATCGAAAATACTCTGCCTTGGTCGTTATAGCCAAGCCTAGAAATGTCGGGGGCAAACATTTGAAAACAGCGTTTGGGATCAGTTTCTCCCTTTAGAGTCTCCCAACTGAATTCTGGCCACTTTACAGCTTGCTGGTGCTGAAGTTTGTCGATGTTCGACATGTTGTCCAGTAAGGGGAGTGATAATAGATTTGGGGTAGGGTATGGGAATTGAGAGATTGATTCTTCAAATCCTCCTATCCACCCTGGGACTGCTTTATTTTCTGAGCTCATAATAGATTCTTCCATTGGAAAGTTATTAACTGTTCATACGCATGTCGTTTCAATACCAGATAACGCTATCTAGTGGACTACTAGATAAATACAATTGAGAAATCTTTGCTATAAGGCAAAAATTTGAGATAACGGAACCATCAGCAGAGTGGCAATTTCGCGTGTATGTAACTCTATTATTTTCGGTTATGCAGGCAGAATTTAAGCTGTTAAAGTTAGGCCCTGTAATAGAAGCAATAATTTTACCGAGTAGGATCATTTATGGATTTATCGCTTTCAGTCAAAATTGCCTTAACGTCTGCGTTTGTGTTTTTCATGCTCGCGTTAATTACCGGCGTTTGGAAATACCGCTTGATGACCCAGTCAGAAAAGGGCCAGTCGCGCTATTACGTTGATATCGCCCACCGTTCTTCTTTTTTATACGCTTATGCGGCTTTGTTGCTAGCGGTATTTTCTTATTTGAGTCAGTTCTCAGAGTGGCTAAATACGCTTTCGGTGCTAGGATCAGTGTTTTTCTATTTGGCGGCGGTGCTTGGTTATGTTTATCAGGGCATTATAAATAAGACCAGTAATCAAATACGTTCTTCTATTCGTAAAGAGCCTTCTTCGACACCTATGTGGTTAACGCATCTTTTTACCTACAGTTTGATTGTTGCGGAAATTGGTGGCGCTTTGATTTTAGGTTTGGGGGCCATGCTGGCTATTTGGGTATAAGTTTATGAACTCAACTAATTTACCGCCTAATGTTGGTATGGCTGATAAGGTCATTCTATTTGATGGTGTCTGCAAGCTCTGTAATGCTTGGAGCAGTTTTATAATCCAGCATGATCATAAGCACGCCTTTAAATTGTGTAGCGTGCAATCTCCTGAAGGGCAGGAAATTCTACAACACTTTGGCTTATCCACAGAGATTTATGACAGTATGCTTGTGGTTGCAGGGGACGCTGTTTATCAACAAAGTGATGCCTTCTTTCAGGTGGTTGGGAAGCTCGGCTACCCTTGGAAGCTTTTATGTATTTTTAGAATAATTCCTAGATCTCCTCGTAATTGGTTATACGATCGCATTGCGTTAAATCGTTATCGTTTATTTGGCAAGTATGATTATTGCTCGTTACCCACACCTGATCATGAGGCTAGATACTTAAGTGAACAGTAATCCATTACAGCAAGTAAATATTGTGAGTCGAGTTTTATTAGGGTTTCTGTTTATCTATCATGGCCTAGTCCCAAAAATTCTGTGGCTTAGTACTGCGGAGGTTCATTTGGTTGATGTTAGTGGTATCGGTATTTCGGCCACGGTTATCTCACCGCTGGCGGGTGTATTAGAAATACTACTGGGCTGTGCCATTATAGTGTTGAGAAAGTTTGATTTTTTAATATACGCCGCTGCTGCTTCTCTATTAGGTTTATTGGCTTATGTTGCGGCAATGAGCCCTAGTTTTTTAATCGAAGCGTTCAATCCTGTTACTACCAATATTCTAGGCATTGGGTTGTGTTATTTGATTTTATTAACTCAACGATATGAGAATAGATCATGAGATTTACTTAAAGGCGAAAGAGAAAAGGCGGTGATAAATATCCTGCAGTCAAAGCTCATGCAGTAGCGTTAAAATTTATTGGTAAATAAGGAAGATATAGGTATAAATATCATTTTTTATTTACATCAGATTTCATTAATAACTGGGTTAATATCTTCAAACGCTTTCTATTCTCTGTACTATCTTTAAATGCCATAACTAATTCTTTCTTCATAATGAATAGCGCTTCTAAATCTGTGATGCCTTCTTTATTGGCTAAATGAAGCATGACTTTAGGATCAGTAATCGCGGCTGAGCTTCGATCTGAGGAGAGCTTCATGAGAAGCGAAAATTCATGAGAAGCGAAAATTCATTGGGAGCATGTTCTATTTGATTAGGATATTTTTTGATAGCATCTTCAAAAACTTTAGGATAAATATAAGTACTCACGACTCCGATAGCATGATTTTTAAACAATTCATCTATGCTGTCAAAATTTAAAGCCTGCTGAGTTCTTTTTAGTATTCCTATTTCTGACCAGTCGATGGCAGGAGACAGTAACGCATTGTCGAATACATCTTCAGGCCATGCAGGAAATATAGCTAAATATTCAGGGTCAGTTTGCACTAAATACTTGGCTCTTTGCCAAGGAAGAAATTCAACAATTAATGTGATGTTATTTTTCTTTAGCAGCTCTTTTAAAATTTTTATTGAGCTGCCTTGGTGAGCTAATTCTGGGCCTGAGTAGGGTGGCCAGTTTAAGGATGCTATTTTCCAAGTCTCTTCGCTATAGGCCTTAGTCGTGATGGCCATGTAAATAAATACTAAGATACTGAGTTGTTTAAGAAGCATCGTTATGACTCCCTTTTATTATTGTTATTATAAAATCTGCGCTTAGGCTTCATCATCCTTGTAGGGATTATCAAAGTCTAATTCGGCCATCACTACTCGCTCAATGCCTTCCATTTCTTCCGCTTCTTCGTCTTCTATATGATCATAACCTAGAAGGTGTAAGCAGCCGTGCACGGTCATGTGTGCCCAATGTGCGGTTAATGTTTTGCCTTGCTCAATGGCTTCGCGTTCTACCACCTGCTTGCAAATAATCAGATCCCCTAATAAAGGAATGGGGACGTGGGCAGGAGCTTCAAACGGAAAAGATAATACATTGGTGGGTTTATCTTTGCCGCGATATTCAAAGTTTAATTCTTGGCTTTCGGCTTCGTCGACAATACGAATTGTTAGCTCGGGTTCTTCGTATTCTGTGCGCGTGATTAACGCGGCGCTGGCCCACTGAGATAATTGTTCTTCAGTGGGGAGGTCGTTTTCTTTTTCTACTGCGATTTGTATGTCTAACTGCAGTTCTAATTCTACTGGGTTTTGCTTAGTCATTATTTATCTTGTTCACTTTTACTGTCAGGTGTTGCGGTAAGAATGGCATGGGTTGCTTGCAGTTGTGCACTTTGCTCTAGGGCGATGCGCTTTTGTTCTGCATGTTTAGCATCACTGCGTTTTTTCTCTGCGCGTTCGAACTTGTCATAAGCGTCGACGACTTTTTGTACCATAGGGTGACGGACAACGTCGGAGTTAGCAAAGCGGGTTAGCCCGATACCTTCTACGCCCTCTAATACGTCGAGTACGTGACGTAAGCCTGATTGTACACCACGCGGTAGGTCGATTTGGGTGATATCGCCGGTGACGACAGCTTTGGAGCCAAAACCAATGCGGGTTAAGAACATTTTCATTTGTTCACGGGTGGTATTTTGGCTTTCATCTAAAATAACGTAGCAATGGCTGAGTGTTCGACCACGCATGTAGGCCAAAGGTGCAACTTCAATGATGTTACGCTCGATCATTTTTTCGACTTGCTCACTGCCTAGCATGTCGTTAAGTGCGTCGTACAGTGGGCGTAAATACGGGTCGATTTTTTGCGATAAATCACCGGGAAGGAAGCCGAGCTTCTCACCCGCTTCTACGGCGGGGCGCACCAACAGAATACGGCTCACTTCGTCGCGCATGAGTGCTTCTACAGCGCAGGCAACAGCAAGGTAGGTTTTCCCTGTGCCGGCAGGGCCAACACCAAAGTTAAGTACATTTTCACGTATCGTTTTTAGATAACCTATCTGATGATCGCCACGGGCTTGAATCATCATACGGGGGGTTTTTATGACTTTTGCTTCATCATGATTGACGCTGGATTTTGTGCGGTTATAGGCGTGCTCGGCTTTGGCTTCTCGTAATAGCAAATGAATAAGGTCTGGGGTAATCACGGTGCCATTATGAGTTTCATGATAGAGGCGGTTGATGAGGTTTTTAACGGCTTCAGCTTTGCCTAGGTCGCCTTCTATTTGGAAGCGGGAGCCACGATTGTAGATTTTCAGTTTGAAATGATTGGCGATTTGTTTGATGTGGCTATCGAGTTGTCCACATAGATTGGCGAGGCGTTTGGTATCGTCAGGCTCTACGCGAAAGGTGATGCCGTGCTTGGCGTTACCATTGCTGTTGTTATTGTCAGAGTCAGCATGCTCTGTATCAGGTACTGCTGTAGTTTCGCTCAACTGGGGTATCGCTCCCGATTTAAAGGTAATACCTTAGCTTATGCCTAATGAGGGGGGGCGTGCAAGTGTGTATCACTTAAGACTAGCTAATAGTTATGACTTATTCTAGTATCACGTTTTAATTATAGATAAAGGAATATCAACATGAAATTGCATCACCTTCTGACCGTCATAGCATTGGGTTTCCCATTAGCATCTCAAGCTGAATCTGAGTTTAGTTATGATTATGTAGAGCTTTCTGTTGCTCATACTACAGTTGAGAGGGATGAAACTGATGGGGAGTCTAATGGAAACAAATATGCTCTGAAATTTAGTAAAGAATTGTTCTTTCAGGTTATTGCAAAGGTAGATGCTCTGTATCTTAATGCTGATAATAAAACAGAGACCTCATCAGGTTTAGTCGAGTCAGAAATAAAAGGTTATGGCTATGATCTTCAATTGGGCCGCTATTTTGAACTGCATAACCGTGTGCATGCTGTTGTCGTAGCCCGACATGCGCGATTACATTCTCAGGTTACTTATAAAGGAAGTAACCAGTTGGGTCCTTATATGGGAAAAGTTAATGATGTTGATCTCAGTTTCGCTATTAATACTGGCTTGCGTATTCATTTAGATAGCGAGAAGCGATTTGAACTTATGCCAAATATCAGTACTAACTTTCATGATGAGGGTGAGGCAGATACTTCGTATGAACTTGGCTTCGGTTTTGCCCCGATTAAGGAACTTCAGGTAATTGCTGGATATTCCACTACACCTAGTGACGATAATAACAGCACTTTTAGCGCCGCAGTTCGCTGGAACTTTTAAATTCTGTTAGACAGAGGTTTATCAGATTAAAAAATGTGAACCTGCATTGATTTATTTAATGCAGGTTTTTATGCATTTTTTGGGATATTTTATTTTTTTGAATTAGCCAGCATCGAACTGGTAAGCAAGGTATCTACTAATACATCGCGGGAGCAAGCGAAGTGCGGTTAGATAAAACGCAGCTTCGCTTATTTTCTTTAATAAACCAACTTTCTAGTAGGCTAAATGCGGATCAATAACCGTACCGCGCAAGCTATTACGCAGACATTCATCAACCGAAACTTTAACAAATTTATTGATCAAACCAAGGTCGTCCGACATGAAGTTCACCACACGGTTATTTTCCGTGCGGCCTTGTAGCTGACCTTCGTGCTTCTTCGCTTTGCCTGTTACTAAGATCGTTTCAATATTACCGACCATTTTACGCGCGATGTCTTGCGCTTGCTGGTTGATACGGTCTTGAAGGATCGCTAAGCGCTGTTTCTTCACCTCTTCTGGGGTTTCGTCTTCAAGGTCTGAGGCCGGTGTGCCTGGGCGAGCGCTGTAGATAAAGCTAAACGACATATCGAAGCCGATTTCGCCAATCAAATCCATCGTATCTTGGAAGTCTTGTTCGGTTTCACCTGGGAAGCCAATGATGAAGTCGGAAGACATACATAAGTCAGGACGAATTTGTTGAATGCGCTTCACTTTGGCAATGTACTCATCACGGCCATGGCCGCGTTTCATAGCGCTTAGAATCTTATCTGAACCACTTTGTACGGGCAGGTGAAGATGGCTCACCAGCTCAGGCACTTCGGCGTATACATCGATCAAGCTATCGCTGAACTCCATTGGGTGCGACGTTGTGAAGCGAATACGGTCGATGCCATCGATATCAGCAACACGGGTGATTAGCTCGGCTAAATCCGCATAGTCTTCAGCATCCCCGGTATTATTGATGTCATTGCCTTGGGCATCAGATATGATCACGCCAGAACCTGTATTAGCCCGTGCAGCAGCGGCAACAGCACCACTGAATACGCCGCCACGATAAGCGTTTACGTTCTGGCCTAATAAGTTAACTTCACGTACACCTTGTGCAGCGATGTCTTCTACTTCTTTCAATACATCATGCAATGGGCGGCTTACTTCTTCACCACGGGTATAAGGTACAACGCAGAAAGAACAGTATTTAGAACAGCCTTCCATAATCGAAACAAACGCGCTGGCGCCTTCGACTTTAGGTGCTGGTAAATGGTCAAATTTTTCGATTTCAGGAAACGAAGTATCAACGACCTTTTCATGATTAGCTGACTTATCTACCATTTCTGGTAAACGGTGTAAGGTCTGAGGACCAAAAACCATATCGACCACAGGGGCGCGATGCATAATCGCTTTGCCTTCTTGGCTTGCCACACAACCGCCAACGCCAATGATTAGATCAGGATTTTTGTCTTTAAGGTGTTTCCAACGACCCAGCTGGTGGAATACCTTCTCTTGCGCTTTTTCGCGAATAGAGCAGGTATTCAGCAAGATAACATCGGCTTCAGACTCTTTGTCTGTGATTTCCATTTCATGGCTTTCACCCAACATATCAGCCATACGAGATGAATCGTATTCGTTCATCTGGCAGCCGTGGGTTTTTATAAATAGCTTCTTCGCCATGGTTTAGCGACCTCGTTTTAATCTGGGGTGTACGTGCTAAAGAGTTAATTGCGCGGCATTATACTGCTCAATGGCTGAACAATCTAATCTTCAATGACAGTAGGGCATGCTTTATGGGTAAGTATGGTAATATGCATTTTTCCCCTTATGAGTTTGAGCCAAATGGCCGAGAAACCCGCTGCTGAGCCTATTTATCGCGTTATTTTTAATAACCAGAGCGAAGTGTATGAGTTGTATACCCGATATATCTTTCAAAGTGAGATGTACGGTTTTATTGAAGTAGAAGAATTGCTGTTTGATGAGAGTCTAATCAGTGATGCGAGTGATGAGGCCGAAGCAAAAATTAGCTTTGATAAGTTGAAACTCGAATTCACAGGCGTAAAGCGCAGTTTTATACCGCTTCCTTCTGTTATTCGTATTGATGAAATGGAAAAGCCAGGGGTTGTTAAAGTATCCCCTTCAAAAGAAGATATGACGGGTAATGTTCGTCATTTCCCAAGTCCTATCTTCAAGCGTCCACCTGCAGACCCTGTAGACACATCTTCTGACGATTAGTATTCATACTGCCAATTCACTATGCGAACCCAATACGGTTAGCTCAATACGATTAGCTCAATACTGTGAATCCAAAAGACTAGGCATCCTTGCCTAGTCTTCTGTTGTACTTCTTCTATCTTTTTTACTAATAATCAGCCTAGCCATTAATTACTAACGGCTCTGACGCATTACCTTTTCAACTTCAGTTGCCAAAGTTCCGGCTTGCTCATCGAATGGGCGATGACGAATATCGTCATGCTTTAAAGCAACACTGACACGGTATAACCAGCGTTCTACACGAAGAGCAATGGCTTCTGCGTTATCGCTATTAGCATCGTTTATTTCATTAGAAAAGTCGGTAATGATATTCGCGTGGTCGGCTGCGCGCTGAGCGTTATGGGTTGCTTGCATAATCTGCTTTTTAGCACGAGGTGTTTTGCCAATTAATGCTTGAGCTTTCAGTAGGCTGCGCTGTGCAACGGCCCAGCTGCTAGGAGCAATACTATCGCCGCCTTTGCCTTTGGTATTACTTAACTGATCTTTAATCGTTTGCAGTTGAATGAACTCAATCGTATCAACTTCGTTCTTATGCATAAGAGGCAATAATGCCTTTTGACCTTTTTGCGCTTCAGCAACTTTGCCATCTTCAATCAAATCAATCAGCGATACGATGGTAGCGGCGATCGTTTTGTAATCTTCTGGGTAGTATTTATCAGCTTTGATTTCTAATAGCTTTTCTTTGTGCTTTAAAGAAGGGCGTAAGGTTGTGATTACACTTTTTTTCGTCGCTAAACCTGCTTCAATGGTCTTTTTGGCGGCCATCGCAATAGGCTTAACTTCACCATCAGGACTACCAGAAGTATGCATGTTACGCGCTTCTATTAGCTTTTCTTGTGCAATTTTAAGGTGACGAGGAGCGAAATAAGCCAACTCTTCGGTTTTGCCCAATTCTATGTTCATTTGTGCGCGCTGGATGCTTTTAGCCGCTGACTCATCGGCCATAGCCGCGTCTTTTTGGGCTTCGAGCTCTATATAGTCTAGGTTAGCAACATTGGTCGCGCAGCCTGTCATCAAGCTAACCGAAAGAATGGCGGTTAGTGGTAATAAACGAAAGGTAAGCATATACAGTCATTTCCCAAGTAGTTGTTTTAGTTGTTTTATTTCGGCTAATGGTATCACTTTTAGCCCTTAAGTGAACTTTTTGGCTGCTCTGTGCCTGTTATGAGCGTATTTGGGGCTTGTACTACAGCGGTTCGGAGTTGAACTATACTGACATTAGACGCTGTTACTGGGTGGTAGGAAAGCAGTGTTATTAAACAAAGCACGGGATTACTCTTAATAAAATGATGTATTTATCTAAAGTCTTTGCCAAATAGAACGATAATTAATAAAGAGCTACTCTAAATAACGCTAATTATCTTGCGAAGAATTTTTAGCCCTGCTAATAATAAGTTATCGCACGGCATAAAAATCTAGTGAAACTATTAAAAAGTGAAGATTAGATAGTGAAGAATAGAATGTGAGTAAGCCACAGAGGAGTGAACGACATGAGTGCCGTATTACAACCCTTGTTTTGGCGTTTAGCCAACGAACAGAACTCTGACTTAGATATAGTCAGTGTGCTTATGCCCCGTGGCCCTGAAGAAGAGAAGGTTGCTATTGAATACGCAATTGATGTTTCTTTTAAGCCTTCTACTCAACACCAAAGCCCAATAGATCTTCGTTGGTCAGAAGCCGATGGTGAACTATTTATGAGCTTATTACGCAATGTGATGGATGTGGGTGATGATCATATCGAACTGGATATTGAAGACAGTATGATTCAGGGGCTGATTAATTTGGTTGCCACTGCACGCTTTCATACACCTTGGCCTGGGGATGAACTGGAAGGAGAAGACTTTCCGACGTATCGCAAAGAGTTAGATATTGGCGATTTTATTTCAATTAATACGATTTATGGGTTTTACAGTGCGGTGATTGTTGCTTTGGATTCGATTGATGCAACGGTTGTATTGCTCGATGACATCATTTCACCCGATACGGTCGATGCACCAGAAGAACATCAAGAAGTCATTATACCAAGCCATAACCTGATTATGCTGAATCGAGTGTGTGTATTACCGGCGGAGTTTGCTGAGGATATGGAAGCGACGCATTTGCATTAGTTTAAAGAGTATTGGGTTAAGGAAAACCCTTTGTGCCCAATACTCTTTCAATCTAATAGTGCTTAGTCGTCTTGAGATGACTTAGGTGCTGGTGGATTTTTCTTTTTCTTAATCGGTGCGAAACCTTGGCTATCCATTAAGTTACTTGGCTTAGGACGGCTAGGGCGTGGACCATTTGCTTTCTTCGCGCTGACTTTCTTAACGGCTGGAGCGCCTTTAATTCCGCCTTTTCCTGGGCGCTTATCACGACCTGGACCCGCTTTCTTCTTCTTGGAGCCCGCTGCTTTTCCTGACGCTTTTAGGCGTTTAGGACCACTGTAAGCCCCTTTTAATTCTTTAATGGCACGAGGTTCAAACTCTTGCTTGATGTAACGTTCGATCGCTGCTTTTAGATTCCACTCAGTATGGTTGATCAAAGAGATCGCAGTACCGGTTTCCCCAGCACGGCCAGTACGGCCAATACGGTGAACATAATCATCGCCTTTGCGGGCCATGTCATAGTTAACAACAAGATCGATGCCTTTTACATCCAAACCACGAGAGGCTACGTCGGTCGCAACCAATACGTTAATCTTACCTTCGCGGTATAACTGCATGGTGGCGTTACGCTGATCTTGGCTCAACTCACCATGTAATACGGCACAACGACAGCTGTGCTGGCGTAAGAATACGTTTAGACGCTCGGATTCAATACGGGTATTAGTGAAGATGATGGCTTTTTCATACTCATCGTTTGATAGCAACCAGCTTAATAAGCGATCTTTATGAGCGCCGTCATCGGCCAGTATGATTTGCTGGCTGATATTGTCGTGCTTGTCTCGAACCGTGGCGGTGGTAATTTCCATTGGGTTATCAAGAACTTTAGCAGCAACACGGGCGATGCCTTTATGGTGCAATGTTGCAGAGAATAATAACGTTTGGCGCAGGCCTTCGTTACACTCGCCCGAGATGATTTCCATGTCTTCGGCGAAGCCCATGTCTAACATACGGTCGGCTTCATCTAAAACAAGAATTTCTAGGCCTACTAAGTCGGTTGAGCGACGCTTAATATGGTCAACTAAACGACCAGGGGTCGAAACGACGATTTCTGGATTCTTACGCAACATCGCCGCTTGAAATTTAAAGTCATCACCACCGGTCAATAGGCCAACGTTCATGCCAGTTACGTCAGTGAACTGCTTAGTCGCCTTGAATACTTGACGGGCTAATTCACGCGTCGGGCATAAAATCAGACCACGAGTCCCTTGGATTACAGACTTAGATTCTAAGAATTTTTGCATCATTGGCAGTATGTAGGCCAATGTTTTACCACTGCCCGTTTCTGCGCAAACCTGAAGGTCTTTGCCATCTAAAGCGTGAGGGATCGAAGCTTTCTGTACGTCAGTCGGAACCCTAAGCCTAAGATTATCAAGGGCTTTTTCGATACGATCGTGAATGAAAAAATCAGAGAAGGAAGTTATTTCAGCAGACAAGGTAAAGCCTCAGTGGGTTGTTCTCTATATATTCTAGGTAGAATAAGAAACAGGGTAATAATAAAGTCTAGCTACATTCTACCAGACTTGTCATTTTTTGCTGCTTCTTTCAACAATTTAGCCAGTAGCTGAGCGGCTGGCCCTGTATTGGCCTTATCCGCAAAAATAAGATGCAGGTTTGAGCTCATTGAGCCGCCGCCATCAATGTCTAACTCTTTCAAATCACCGGTATCAATTGCGGGTTGAGCGATGCTTCGCGCCAGTACGCCAGAGCCGAAACCCTGCTTGAGTAGTGCTAGCGATTCAAACATATTAGGTACTGTCCAGCGCTGGTCAGAGCCTAAGAAACCACGATTTTCACGGCGATAATTACCTGAGTCTCGGATTACGATTTGGCGATGAAGTTTCATATCACTGTGATGAATAGCACGGCCAAGATGATGTAATGGGTGGTTAGGGTGAGCGACACGGACAAACTCCATTTCAATAATAGGCTCACCAACCATGCCGCTGGGTATCATGTTGTTGATACCCACTTGAGCTTCGCCATTGCGCAGTTTATCGTCAATTCCAGACAGAACTTCGATATAGACTTCTAAGCGTGTTTGCGGGCATTGTTGACCAAACTCAGCAAGCGCGGAATATAGAATAGGCTTAGGGAACATGTCGTTAAGAACCAAGCCTATTTGTGGTTCCCAGCCGACAGCAAAATCGGCGGCGGCTTTTTCCGCTGCGCTGGCGGCGTGGATGAGGTCTTTGGCTCGCTGTAGCATAAGCTGGCCAGCATCGGTTAGAACAGCCTTTCGCCCTTTGTGTTCAAAAACCTTAACCCCTAAGCCTTGCTGCATTTTTTGAATGGCATAACTGATGCTGCTTTGGCTTTTTAATAACTTATCGGCCGCCGCTTGAAAGCTACCTTCTTCGACAACCGTAATGAACATCGACCATTGCTCAAGCGAGACTGATGGGCCAGAAGTTTTAGGAGAGGGTTGTTTATTGGCTTGGCTTAAAGAGGGTTGTGTCATATTTAGGGCCTAGCGTGAGTAGCAGGTGAGCGATCGCTTAGAAAATATACATCTAAAATTACGATTATAAAGATCGGATAGTGCTACTACCTAATCTGATTATTCGATGTATACTACAAGCTTAAACTGAGGGGCGCAAATTTAGATGAGTCACCTCAAAGCACACGTTACATGATGCTCACCTACATACGTTCTAAAGGATAGATGATGACTGCTCACGATTTGCAAAGCGCGATTAGCGATACATTTTTAAGCCTAGTATTAGCTCAGAAAGCTCAAGTAAAGAAGCAACGTGAACAGCTTGCTGAACAAAGTGGTTCTCAGGCGAGCTCATCATCCAAGGTTTATATTAAAGCGGCTTAGTCGCCGTTTTTGGAGCCGACAATACCTTTAAACTGATCAATCCTATCAAAGCACAGCCAGCCATGACCCAAGCCATTGGGCTCAAGGTATGTTGCTGCGTCGCAACAAATTGTAGATCGTGCAAGTAAGACCAGAAAATTCCAACGATTGCCCCTAGAGTAAACTCCGTAACGCCAATTACTGCGGTCGCAGTGCCGCTGATATCTGGAAAAAAGTTGAGCGTGCCAGCCGTCGCATTCGCCGCAATTAAGCCCAACGAGCCAACAAACAGCATATTTAACGCGACAATTAAATAGAGGTTGGGTTGGTTATAACTGGCGATAATCAGTGCCGTGCCACAGGCAAGCTGTATCAGTAACCCTACCGTTAGAATGCTGGTTGATGAGTAATGGTTCAGTGCCCAGACATTGATTCGATTCATCAACATCATGACTACAACGTTGGCGCCGAATAAGAATGGAAACTGCTGCACGGTGACCGAAAAATATTCTAAATAGGTAAACGCTGACGAAGTAATAAATACAAACATGCCACAAAAAGCAAAGCTAATCGCCATGATGTAACCCATGGCTTGGCGATGGGTTAAAACACGTTTGTAAGATTGCCAAAGCTTGGTATTTCCTTGTGCACGTTTTTTTTCATCACGTTTAGCGCGAGGGTTCGTTTCTGGCAAACGCCAGAGTAATAACAGCATGACCAGAATGGAGTATATGGATAGGCAAAAGAAGATAGTCTGCCAGTCATAAAACTTAACGATTAAGGCGCCTAGCATGGGGGCAATTAACGGGGCCGACATCATAACCATGGCGACCATCGAAAGGACTTTAGCCATTTCATTGCCAGAAAATAAATCGCGAATCATAGCTGAGGAGTTTACGGTCGCCATACCACCTCCAATCGCTTGCAGCGCGCGTAGTAATAACAATTCGTTAATCGACTGCGTTTGTGTCAGTAATAAACTGGTGATCGAAAAGAGAATAAGGCCCAGCGCAATCGTCGGCTTGCGTCCAAAGCGGTCGGAGGCTGGACCACCGATTAGTTGGCCGAGGGCAAAGCCGAGTAAGAAGGTACTGATACTGATTTCTACATAATGAATCGGTGTTGATAAATCACTGGCCATTGCTTGCATAGCGGGCAGATACATATCGACTGCAAAGGGAGCCACAGCGGTTAACATCGCCAGCAAAATTGCCAGAGAGCGTATAGAAGGAGCGAGCATCGTATTCCTAGAACAGTTCATTTAAATAGAAGACAAGTGTGCGTATAGAGTGTTTTACTCGAGCGTTCATTATACGCTGTTTTAGCTGAACTTTGATTGAAACATTGAAAAGCTCAGTGCAACACTCCATCTCTAAAGAGTTGTTAAATAAGACTTGTTAGATAGAAGTCATTAAAGAGGTTTTATCATGTTATTTTGGCTATGGCAGTTTGTTCGCCCTTATCGAATGCGGTTAGCCGTGGCGATTATTGCATTGGTCTCGACAGCGATGTTAACGCTGTCACTAGGACAAGGCGTTAAATTAATGATTGATGAAGGATTCTCGAGTCAATCAACAGCAGGTCTAGCGAGTGCTTTAGGCATAGTTGGGTTTATTATTGTGGCCATGTCGATTGGTGCTTATTTCCGTTTTTATATGGTGTCTTGGTTAGGCGAACGGGTGGTCGCCGATGTGCGTAAAAAATTATACCGCCATCTAGTGAGCCTGCCACCGAGCTTTTTTGAAGACAACTTAGCAGGAGAAATTCAAAGCCGCGTGACGACGGATACCACGTTATTACAAACCGTTATTGGCTCGTCGTTTTCTTTTGCTCTGCGTAATGCTTTAACCTTTATCGGTGGTTTGACCTTGATGTTTATTAGCAATATCAAGCTGACCTTAATTGTCTTATTAGTCGTTCCTTTTATTGTTTTTCCGCTGATTTATTTTGGTCGTAAAGTGAAAAAATTATCACGGGATAGCCAAGATAAAATTGCAACAGTAGGGGCTTGGGCGGGTGAAAGCCTGCAGCATATAAAAGTCGTTCAAGCATTTACGCGCGAAGACATGGTTAATGAACAATTTGGCCAAGCTGCTGAAGGGGCGTTTGATGTTGCGTTAAAGCGCATTCGTCAGCGGGCTATTTTAATCGCACTGGTGATGATGATGGTCATGGGGTCTGTTGCGGGCATGCTATTTGTCGGTGGCAGTGATGTAATCGCGGGAGAGCTATCTGCCGGAGATTTAGCCGCCTTTGTTTTCTACGCCATCATGGTAGCGGGTTCGTTAGCTGCGGTGACTGAAGTCTATGGAGAAGTTCAACGTGCAGCAGGCGCCGCTGAGCGAATTCGTGAATTGTTGGCGACAGAAGCGGATATTAAATCCCCTGCAATAGAGTTATCTAATAGACAGTCACTTAGTCAATCTTCAGATCAAACGAGTTCACCAGCTTTAATCGAATTCAACAATATGAGTTATGCCTACCCTTCTAGGCCTAATAGGAATGCACTTGATAAATTAAATCTTGCGGTAAACGCTGGAGAAAGTATCGCTTTAGTCGGGCCGTCTGGTGCGGGTAAATCAACCTTGTTTGATTTACTGCTGCGTTTTCGCGATCCACAAAATGGCGATATTCGGATTGCTGGAAAAACACTGACCGAGTGGGATTTGCAAGACCTTCGCAGCCAGTTTGCTTTAGTGCCTCAGCAGCCTGTTTTATTCAGTGCCAATGTTTGGGATAACTTAAAGTATGGCCGCCCAGATGCGACCGAAGCCGACGTTATGGCGGCCGCAAAAGCAGCGCATGCCGATGAGTTTATTGAACAGCTTCCCGAAGGATATCAATCTTTCTTGGGCGAACAAGGGGTGAAACTTTCAGGTGGCCAAAAGCAAAGGCTAGCGATTGCCCGTGCGATATTACGCGATCCTAAAATTCTATTATTAGATGAAGCCACTAGTGCATTAGATGCCCAAAGTGAACACTATGTTCAGCAAGCCTTGGATACGTTAATGAAAGGGCGAACGACTTTCATTATTGCTCACAGATTAGCAACGGTGAGGCACGTTGATCGGATTGCTGTTTTTGACCAGGGCCAGCTGGTGGATGTAGGCAGCCATGATGAGTTGCTGGCGAGTTCGGAACTGTACCGTCGATTAGCCGAGCTGCAGTTTCAGGGGGCTAAAAACGATAAATTGACTTAGGGTCAGATGTGATTAGAATCTTGATCTTAAAAATTAGCATGGACGTTAAGTCTATGCATTATGCAGACGTTATTGATCCATTCATCGGAAGAAATATGATTAAGCCTATTTATCTCGTCACTCTGTTATCTATAAATGCATTCACCGCACATGCTGAAAATATCGTTGAACCAGGCATATTTCTTGGTTTAGATTTGTCTACCAGCATAACGGGGACGGCTGATTCTGAAATAGAATTAAGCAATAGTGATACGAAATATGTTACCGAGGATGATGTTGATGCTAATTCTGCGGCAATTACTTTAGGTTATCGCTTTCCCAGTAATAATCGCTTTCAGATATCACTTGTGAGTATTGATGCTGAACTAAAAGGCGGTATTAAGGATGAATTTTCGGGTACTGATTTTGATTGGCAATTTGTTTATGGACTCGATACGGTTCAGCCATATTGGGGTTTAGGCTTCGGGCTTTATACGTTTGAAAATACGGCTCAAGTAACTGAAAAGAATAAAGACCTTAGTGGTTTATCTCTTCAACTATTAGGCGGTATCAAAATTGATCTGCATAAACATTTTGAAGTAGATGTTTCTTACCGTATTAAGAGTATTAGCTGGCAAGATATAGAAGAGTCAAATGCACTGTTTACCAAAACAACGAGCCGTAGTCATACGGTGGGCTCTTTAAATTTTGGCGCTGCGGTTAAGTTTTAAACACCTAGTTTGAAAGCTTGGTTAATGCCAAGCTTTTAATAAAATAGTTATTTCTCTAATGCTCTGTTGATTAACCCCGCACCGACCTTACACCAATCCCATTATAGGCCCATGTTAGGCCCATGCTAGCCGCACAAATTCGAATTCTTCTGAATACCTACAGTATCGCGGTTCAATTTTATCGTTTAAATCGTGCCATCATTCTTCTGTCAGTAACATGTTGTTACCAAAAAAATGCCTGATTTTACATCCTTGCTTGTCTAAGCGGTCAACTTTGATGTAGTGTTTTCCTGTTAATGCTGTGTTGTTTAAAAAATAATCAGCTTTTGTGTTCGAGTGTCTATACTCATTGAGAGCTCAAATAAAAAATTCAGAATTAAGGTTGTATGAATATGAATAAGAAATCACTTTTAGCACTAGCGATCGCAGGCATTGCGGGTTCTCAGGCTGCTTCTGCGGCGCCATCAGCCGATGTTTATGGTTTTGTCGATATTGGTTTGGAACATTACAATGAATCAGGATTAAGCAATGGTACTGATGTTTTCCCTGGTGGTGATACGCCAAACGGAAATAGTGATGCACAAGAATTTGCATTAACCAATAACGTGCAGTCACGTATTGGTATTAAAGGTGAAGAAGAGATTGAAGATGGTTGGAAAGGTACTTATCGCATGGAATTCCGTGCTGATGTTTTAGATAATACTGGCGACAGCTATGGTCTTAGAACTCGTTTGGGGTGGTTAGGTTTAGAGAAGGGTGATCACCACTTTAAAGTGGGTACTCAGTGGTCTCCTTTTATGCAATACAGTGCATGGAATACTGCTCGTGGTGAGTCTCAGGGTTTAGCGGCTTACTTTTATGTTACTGATGAACTAAAGGGCTCTATGGCTTATGGTTTCCGTAATAACAGTGTAATTAGCTATACCTATGGCGATGGCGGTTGGGGAACAGCATCTCCTTATACGGGTACTATTGCACTTCACGTTGGTGATGATGATCGTAATGTCGGTGTACAAGAAGACTTGACTAATGATGCAGGTATTACCGGTGTTTCTGTTGCGGGTGCAGCAACTTTTGGCAGCCTAACGTTGAATGCTGTTTATGTTAAAAACTTAGTATCAGCAAGTGATGAAGCAGCAGCCAATCTAGATGCGGCTAAATTGACTGCTGATGCTGCTCAAATTGCGGCAGCAAAAGACTTGATTTCAGAACCCGCTATCTACGGCGTAGGCGCTAAGATGCAAGCAACTAAAGATCTAGAGTTTGGTTTTGCTTACCGCGGTGCCGATCGTGATACAAAAGAGAATAACTACACGTATACCACGTCAGTTTCGACTCAGTATCAGTTTGATGAAAAAACCAATATTCATTTGGGTGTTGGTGTGGGTGAAGATGAAGATTCTTCAGCTCGTCAATTGAAGTCGAACTTTTATGGCCAGGTTTGGTATCAGGTAACGGATAGCCGTTCTGTACGTTTTGAATTTGATCATGCTGATTATGGTGATGACGGTGAAGTACTTGCGACACTAGTGAGTATGCGTCAAGCTTTCTAAGTTCGTATCGTCTGAAAAAAGAGCGCACTATCTTTTGATACTGCGCTCTTTTTTTGTTAAAAAATTAATCTTTTAATAATGAAATTTTTTCTAACGCTTCAGGGGTATCTACATCCATCAAGTTAGAAATTTCAGTAATATCGAGCAGTGTTTGCTGTTTGATTATACTTTTCGCACCATCGTCACCTGTAAGCTGCGAGAGTTTTAATTTGTAGTCTTGCGGGAAGTAAACCGGGTGTGCAGGAATATTGAGATCTTCTTTCACATAGCTTGGTCTAACCACTAAATCAGGGTGCTGAATAATATTCGTTATTAAAACTTCAACAATGCTCTTCGTAAGGCTAGGCATATCAGCCAATGCAATCATCCAGCCTTGCCAAAGTGGGTTGCTTTTAACCCCATGAGCAATGCTATGACCCATGCCTAAGTGTGCTTCAGGACAGACCGTGTAAGGTATCTCATGAGCGGTTAAATAGTCGTTTAATACGTGGTTATCACTACGAGATACGACACACAATTTTAATTCATACCGTTTTGCCATGGCGAGCAAGGGGGCTAGGCTATGGGCAATAACAGGTTGCCCATCCGGCATTTTAGCCAGTAATTTATCGCTCCCAAAGCGGCTTGATTGCCCTGCGGCTAAAACGAGAATTCCGAAGTTTGGAGTCATAATTTATATTGCTTATTCATTAATCAATGGCCTGTTTGAACGCTCTGCAATGAGTTGCGCGGCAATGGAAACTGCAATTTCATAAGGCGTGCGACTATGAATATCTAATCCAATAGGCGCATGCAATTTTTCAATATGCTCTATATTTAATTCAAGATCGAGTAAACGTTCACGACGTTTATTAGAGGTCACTATCGATCCCATCGCACCGACATAAAATGCATCGGTTTTTAACGCTTGCATCATGGCCATATCATCAACTCTTGGGTCGTGAGCGAGGGCGACAATGGCACAATGATTGTCGTGAAAAGATTCCGCAATCAGATCATCAGGCATAGTCTTAATAACGTTCACGCCTTCGACGTGCCAGCCTTGTAAAAAATCATCACGAAAATCGCATAGAGTAATTTCGAACTCTAAATTTTTACAAATTTCAGCCAAACAACGCGACACTTCACCTGCACCGATTAACAGCAATTTATCGTGAGGTTTTAGTGTATGAATAATCTCAGTTGGCGCACGTTGAATGTCCAACTCATTAAATTCTTCAACCGTTTTAATGCTCGCATTATTAAGATTAATATGGCGACTAATCCATTGACGAGCGTTTAAAGCGCGTTCGATGTTTAAAAAGTGTGATTGATCTTTTGGCGTAATTTTTTCTAATAATATATCCAGATGTCCGCCGCAAGGCAGGGCAAGCTGAGATCGTTGCTCTGGGCTATCGCCGTAACGAATTATTGTAGGGTAATGAAATTCTTGACGATTAATCCGAGCGGTAGAGTCATCATTTGCTAGCTGATTCATCAGCTCCTGTTCAATGCAGCCACCGGAAAGTGAACCGATAATGCCTTTGTCAGGGTGGTAAATCATCATAGAGCCAACAGGTCTTGGAGAAGACCCATAGGTTTCGATAACGGTGGCTAACCAAGGCTGAATGCCCTGGCTAAGCCAGAGATTCAGCTGTTGTAATACAAACCAGTTACTGCCATTCATAAAAAGAAGCCGTTCATAAAAAGCTGCTGTCGTTCATAAAATAGATGCGGTTTATTAAGCATCCAGTTTTAACGGCAGTTTATTAAAGAACTGACCTGTTTTTGCAGTAATTGCGTTTGCTACTGCAGAGGCTAAAGGCGGAACGCCTGGCTCACCGACACCGGTTGGCTTCTCATCACTTTCAATAATGTGCACATCAATTTGTGGTGCTTCGTTCATGCGTAATAATTGATAATCATGGAAGTTAGTTTGCTGTGGAATGCCGTCTTTGATGGTAATTTCACCATACAATGCCGCCGTTAATGCGAAGATGATACCACCTTCCATTTGTGCAACGACTGTATCTGGGTTGACCACTTGTCCACAATCGACAACGCAAACAACGCGTTTCACCTTAATCTGATTTGCTGCATTGGCAGAGCGGTCAATTTCAACATCGGCAATTTCAGCGACCCAAGTACCAAACGATTTGTGAATCGAAATACCTTGTGTGCAGCCAGGCAGTGGAGAACCCCAGTTGGCTTCTTTAGCGGCTTTTTCTAATACCGCTTGTGCACGAGGATGCTTATTCAATAAATCATAACGGAACTGATACGAATCTTTTTTCGCTTTAACCTGTGGTAGTTGAGCCAGTTTTTCAATAAAGGTTTCTACAATAAAACCATTATGTGAATAACCCACACTGCGCCAGTTACCGACTAAAATGCCACTATCGGATTTTTTATAATCCACATTGATATTAGCAAAGTCATAAGGAATGGCTTCGGCACCTTCAAAAATAGAACCGTCTGCAGGGGCGATAATGCCTTCCCCTAACTTACCGGCACTTTCTAACATGCCAAACATAAACTTCGGCATAAACGGATATTGTGCCGGTGCAGCATCACCCACAAAATAATCAAATACACCGGAGCCGGCCATTTGATGATTCCAACCGGTAATTTGGCCGTCGTTATCAACCGACGCACTCAGCTTGTGATAGCTAGAAGGACGATACCAATCGCGCTGGGTATCTTCTTCGCGGGACCAAATTAATTTAATCGGTTGCTGAATGTGATCGGCAATGGCCGCCGCTTCAGCCACAAAGTCTTGGTTAATACGGCGACCAAAACCACCACCAATAAAGGTGGTATTAATTTTAATATTGCTTAACGAATAACGAGAAGCTTTTGCCGCCGCCACTTGTGCCATATCGGCAGACTGAGTGGGTGCCCAAATTTCTAAGCCATCTTCTTTTGCCCACGCGGTACAGTTTTGTGGCTCTAATGTGGCATGTGCAAGAAACGGCATTTCAAATTCAGCGGTAATCGTTTGCGCTGCGTTTTCTAATGCAGATTCTATATCACCTTCACTGCGAACATTTTTACCACTATCGTCAGCAAGATCTTTTTTATACTGTGCAAAAATACTAGCATCATTAACTTGGGTTAATTCACTTTCCGCCCATTCTACCGTCAGTAGCTTCTGTGCCTTGCGTGCTTGCCAATAAGACTTAGCAACAATGGCAATACCAACAGCGCTCGGTTTGTTAACAGCAAAAACGTGCTCAATGCCGGGCATGTTTTCTATTTTACTGGCATCAAAATCTCTTATTTGGCTATCCCAGCGAGGTGCGCGAGTAAATACGGCGTACTTCATACCGGGCAGATCGGTATCGATACCGTAGTCTGCTGTGCCGGTTGATTTTTTCAGCGCATCTAGGCGTTTATTGTATTTACCAATCACTTTAAAATCGGCTTTATTTTTTAGCGGAATATCACTCGGTACTGAGTAGGTCGCCGCAATAGCCGCTAGCTGACCAAAGGTGATTTGCTTACCTTTGTTTTTATCGCCTGCAGCGTTATTAATAACTGCGCCATTTTCTGCAACACAGTCAGACTCTTTAATGCCCCAGGTATTCGCCGCTGCTTTAATGAGCATGATGCGAGTTGCGGCACCGGCTTCACGAATGATCTGCCAGCTGCTGGCCACACTGGTGCTGCCGCCGGTAATTTGTAGGCCATAAATCGTATTGCGATAAACTGAATCAACACCTGCAAAGCTGACGTCAACCTTAGCAGGATCAACTTCAAGTTCTTCGGCTAATAATGTGGTCATGCCGGTATAAGTGCCTTGGCCCATTTCTACGCGGTCTAGCACAAAGTGAATGCTGTTATCGCTGTCGATGCGTAACCAAGCATTAGAATCCCATTGTTCGGTATCACCTACTTGAGTCATGCCGCCATTTTTCAAGGTTGCACAGCCGGGTAGGGCGATTGTCATCATTAAACCGCTGCTTCCCATCGCCGTCGCTTTTAGGAAGGTTCTGCGTGAGCTGTTTTTAACTTGAGTCTCAGCTGTTGAAGTATTTGCCGTTAATGAAGTCATTATTTTGCCTCCATGATATTAGTAAATAATTCAGTATTTGAAGTTGCGTTGCTGTTAGCGACCGAATGAATAGCGGCTTTGATGCGAGGGTAGGTTCCGCAGCGGCAGATATTCCCGCTCATGGCGCTATCAATATCTTCATCGCTCGGCTTGGCATTCGTTGCCAATAAAGCAGTGGCCGACATAATTTGCCCAGACTGGCAGTAACCACACTGAGGGACGTTATGCTCAACCCAGGCTTGCTGTACAGAGCTCATAGAGTCTTTATAACCTAAACCTTCAATGGTCGTAATCGACTGGCCCGCTACGCTGCTAATCGGCGTAATACAGGTGCGAATAGGGTTACCATTCAAATGCATGGTACAGGCGCCGCATAGGCCTGCTCCGCAGCCAAACTTGCTGCCTTTTAGGTCTAAATAGTCGCGCACTACCCATAATAAAGGTGTATCGGCTTCTACATCGAGGGAGTGTTCGGTGCCATTTACGGTTAGCTTAATCATAGTCATTTTCACTTATTATTATGAGGCTGATGCAGTGAGATTAACAACTGCCAGTAGATGAAGCAAAGTTACTTCATTTATAGGGCAGGAGTAAGGGTTATTTTCTGCTAAAATCTGGCCATTATTGAGGTATTCAAACAATTCAGAGTCTTTGATTATCATTTGGTCTGTTGCTTAGTTAGCGATTTAGTAAGCAATCAAATGTATCTAATAAGGTATCTAATAAGGTGGCGATTGAAGATGGCAAAAAAATTCTATGTAATCTGGGCTGGACGTGAGCCAGGTATTTATACCGATTGGCCAACCGCGCAAAAACAAATCATGAAGTTTTCTGGGGCAAAATATAAATCGTTTCCGACGAAAGCAGAAGCAGAAGCTGCGTTTTCCGGTGGAACGGTCAGTTCTGCTGGTTCTGCTAATAGCTCTAAAGCAGCCAGTACGGGCGGTAAAACCAACTGTGGAAACAATTTATCCGCACCGCCGATTAAAACGGACGTGGTGATTTATTGTGATGGTGGCTGCGATCCAAATCCTGGCAAGGCAGGATCGGGTGTGGCGGTTTATCAGAACGATAAGTTGATTCAACTTTGGTACGGCGTATTTAACCCGAATGGAACGAATAATACGGCTGAATTAAATGCGTTGTTTTACTCATTAAAATTAGCGCAGCATGCTACTAATCAAGGGCTGAGCGCACAAGTTTTATGCGATTCAATGTACTCGATTCAGTGTCTTCGCGATTGGGCGGCGGGTTGGGAAAAGAATGGTTGGAAAAAGAAAACCGGCGAGATTAAAAACCTAGATATTATTAAGCCAGCTTATGCTTTGTATAACGAGATTAAAGATAAAGTTTTGTTATCGCACGTGAAGGCTCATGCAGGCACAGAAGGTAATGAACTGGCCGACCGAATGACGATGGTCGCGGTTGAGCGTAAAGATCCAGCTTGGGTACAGTATGAGAAAGAGGCAGGTGGTGAATTTAATATTCCTGCGCTTTTGAAATTAAGAGCGGGGTAACTAAGGAGTGGTTAACTAAGAAATGGGTAAATAAACACAGGCTATTTAACAGTCTGTGTCCAATCAGCGGCTTGCTTTGAGTCGCTGGTTTTTGCATCAACCCAGCGCTCTCCTGCTTCACCTTGCTCGGTCTGGGTGCTTTCTTTTTTCCAAAACGGCGCTTCGGTTTTTAAAATATCCATAATATATTGCGATGCTTCATACGCCGCAATTCTATGTGCGCTTGCTACGCCGACTAAAACAATCTGATCTTTTGCAAACAGCTCTCCGACACGATGAATAATGCGAATTCCGTCTAGCGGCCAGCGCAGCTTGGCTTGCTGAGCAATATGGTTTAACACATTTTCCGTCATGCCAGGGTAGTGCTCAAGCGTCATACTGCTGACGTGGGTATTTTCGCTAAAGTCTCTAACCAAACCAGAAAACATAACAATAGCGCCACTTTGTGGGCAGCGTTCGCGCAGTTGTTGGTATTCTAGCGGAAAATCAAAATCTTCAATTTGAACAGAAATCATAGTCATCTACAGCGCGTCTTTTTAATCACATCAATATGCATATCAATCGTTACGCTGGCAGTATGGAATGCTATGAGTTTCTATTCAACTGGGTTTTGTTTATTTCGCTAGAAAACCCGCCTCTTGTAGGTGTTGAGTCATTTTATCGAACATGAGCTGTAAGCCATTCATTGGGCGTAGCATGACCTCAAAATGAACGATCTTACCTTCATCATTCCAACGAATTAGATCAATGCCTTTGATTTTTTTATCGTCAACACGGGCGCTAAACTCAAGAGCAAAGTTCTTATCGTCTACCCACTCTCTTTGATATTCAAAGTCTTGAAAAATATCGATAACCATTTTCAGAATGTACTGAGTAATGTCGCGACCAACTTTGGGCTGCCAGACGGTTGGAGAGTGAAATTCGACGTTGTCGTCTAAAAGCTCCCGCAACAATTTCATGTCTTTATTGGCAACCACTTGGTGCCACTTGTCTAAGTTTGAGTGGTCTCGAATGGATTGCTCTGGGTTAGATTGTTCTGGATTAAATTGGCTCATAGGGTTCTCTTATTTTTTGCGGTCTTCGGTGAATCTTAAGATTAAATTAATAGCTTATCTTTACACTGTCAATATTAATCTGTGCGAAAGGTCTTTGTATGCCAGGACTTTCATATCAGGACTTTCATATCAGGACTTTGTATATCAATTCAATGGAATGCTTACGATCCATCATAATGGGCCAATGCTGCTACAAAATAAGCCAATCTTCTTTCAAACACTGGTCTTTTTAGGATTTAGTGTAAAACTGAGGATCATCAGTGTGGATAGGGTAATAGGCGGGTTTAATGATCTGACTTTATCGGCTTCTTTACCCAGCTACTAACTGATCCGTTACTTGAATGGCTATAAAAATAATAACAGCCAAAAATAATAAAATACGTCAATAATCACTCACTAGGTGAAACATGAAAATAATAAAACCTCTCTCTAGCGTTATCGCTTTGGCTTTAGGGTTAACAGTGTCAATGAGTTCTTTGGCTATGAGCGCAAAGCCGCCGGCAGACCCGATTGCAGACTTTCAAAATAGCTGGGCGGGGAAGGCCTTAGCACATCAGCGTAGCTTGGATAAAAAATCCCCACTCATTGATAACAATATTTTAGGCTCTCACAATACCTATAATTCTAAGGTTTACCAAAATGTGTTTCGTTATATCGATCCGCAGCAGAAGCATTCTATTTATGATCAATTACGCATTGGCGCACGGTTTATTGAATTAGATGCCCACTGGACCGCACAAACTCACGGTAGTCCTTTTAACTGGGGGCCTGGTTTATTGTTGTGTCATTCTGGCATTGGCGCGACGATGGGTGACTTGCACGTAGGCTGCAGTTTAACCGACCGCTTTGTTGCAGAGGGTATGGCCGAAGTCAGTCAGTTTTTAACAGAAAATCCTGAAGAGGTGATCATTCTTTATATTGAAGATCATACTGATGGTCGTCATCAAGAGTTGTTAAACGTTTTGAATGATAAATTGGGCGGTAAAATTTATGCCAGCAATGGCTGTGGCAACATTCCAGATCAGCTTACAAAAGCCCAGGTTAGAGCGGCAGGTAAGCAGATTGTATTATGGAAAGATGGTGGTTGCTCTGAACATTCAGCCATGTCGCAGCTTGCGTTCACTGGGTTAGGCAATGTTGATCGTATATGGGAAGACCAGACGATCATAGGAACGCTAGGCGATTTCTTCACAAATGGTTCTGTGGATAAAATTACTCCTGCAGACATTGAACAAGTCTTTAAGAACGGTGGCAATATCGTGAATTTGGATTACCTGACTTATGATGATGGTCGTATGGCTGCGGGTATTTGGTCATGGGATGTTAATGAGCCTAATAACCATAACAACCAAGACTGTGCGGTTCAGAAGGCTAATGGCCGCTGGGACGACGCAGGGTGCGCCGCACTGAAGCATGTCGCTTGTCGTGACCAAAATGGACATTGGGCAATTAGCCGCTCAAAAGTAACTTGGTTGCTGGCTCCCGCTGCTTGCGAGACGCTAGGCTCTGGGCATTCATTTTCTACACCGACGAATAGCCAAGATAATGCTGCACTTTCTGCCGCTAAAGCCGGAATAGAAAATGTGTGGCTTAATGCTTCTGATAGAAATATCGAAGGGCAGTGGCTAGCAAATTAGGCTTGATGCGGATGTTTATTCGAGTAACGGCCTGGAAACTCGCATTAGGATAATCTTGACCTAAGTAGCCATATTAACGAGAAGGCCCAATTAATTGATAATTGGGCCTTTTTTGTGTCTTGACACACGCAACTGCAGGAGTAATCTGGATAAACAATAAATGCTTATAGGAAAGCAATATGCCATACCATAACAACGTTGTAGATGAATTAAATTTGTTAGTAAAATTTAACCTGCGTTCAATGCAAGAAGGCATTAAAGTTCACCATGATGCGGAAATTTCACTGGTTGAAGCCGCAGAGCGTTTACACAGTAAAGGAATGATCACACAAATTGACGGTGGTTATCTAACGGACCGAGGCGTTGAAACGGCCGAGAAAGCCCATGCGCTTATTTCAGCGCTTGAAGTTAAACTGACCAATTAATACTCATTGATACCAATGGGCAGGTGATCGTAAATTATTACACTCCTGCCTGTATGAATTATCTTCTTGAACATTTCTCTAGAAGCACTCTGTTGTTTAGATGAAGGGCTTCTTTCTGGCATGTCTATTCCTGAGATCTTCGCTCTCTCTGCGGCCTTTATTGGTCCTGTAATATCATTAATTTAAAAAATATAATTATTTTTTCTTTTCGCGAAGACTTTTCTTTTCTCATTCGTATAACGTATTAAATACTTCAATTGAGTATTTAAAATACGAATTTTATAGACAGGTATTCATAATGAAAAAGCATACACTTGCAGCACTATTTTTAGCATCATCTGTTTTATCGGCAGCGGCTTATGCAGAGTGCGATGAAAAGGGACATAAGAAAGGCGGCCACAAAAAGCATGGTGCTAAGCACTTCACCATGATTGATACGAATGAAGATGGCAAGTTATCGAAAGAAGAAATGCTACAGTATAATGAAAATCACTTTACTAAAGTCGATGCCGATGGTGATGGCTTTATTAGTAAAGATGAAATGAAAGCTCAGCATAAAGGTAAAAAGAAGCGCTTCATGAAAATGGATACCAATAACGATGGTGAAGTATCTGATGAAGAGAAAGCGGCTTTCAAAGAAAAACGTAAAAATCGTAAAGCGGATACGGATGACGAATAGCTTGGCTTCCGCGTGCGGGGATTTTATTTTGAGCTAGACAGTTTGAGACAGGTGATTCGAGACCGCTATTTCCAGACAGGTAATTAATGAAAAGTCTACAGCAGCAGACAGATGAGGAGCTTATGGTATTAATACAAGCGCATAGTCACGATGCATTTTCAGAACTGGTCTTACGGCACAGTGATCGTTTTTATGCCTTGTCTTATCGCACGCTTTTTAATCAGTCTGATGCTGAAGACATTGTTCAAGAATCGTTTTTAAAACTATGGCACAAGCCAACATTATGGAAGCCGAAGCGAGGCAGTAAGTTTACTACCTGGTTTTATCGGCTTATCGTTAATGCGTGCCATGATTTAAATAAGAAAAAATCCTCGCAAGAATATTCATTCAATGATGACGATCATGATCAAGTAATAGAAGATGATCACTCATCATCTCAACTTTCTGATATCGAAGCCGCGCTTAAGCAATTACCCGAAAGACAACGTACCGCACTTAACCTGTGTTTTTATGAAGGATTAAGTAATAAAGAAGCGGCAGTCATTATGGACATTCGATTAAAAGCATTACAGTCTTTGATTATGCGAGCAAAAACAGCCTTAAAAGAATACTTCAATCTCTCTGAGGAAAATGATCATGCAAACAACTGATGAGCAGCTCAATGAGTTATTAAAACGTGCAGCGCCCATTCCTGTGAATAATAATTTAGCGCAGCGTATTATATTAAGCGCTGATAAAAATATGCATGGTTATTCTGAGAATGAAAATGGTAATGCTGTCAGCCTATTTAAGCAGATTCTGAACAGCTTTATGATTCCTAAACCTGCTTATGCTTTAGCGTGCAGTATGTTGCTAGGGGTGCTGGTAGGGTGGCAGAACTCTGATGTAGCAGGGATCAGTCTTAATCTAGAAGAAAGTCTGACAGTGACCACTATTGAAGAAGATTTAAGCAGCTTGTTTCTTGCTGAAGTGAATTATTATGAATAAAAAAATGAAAGTATTTATATCATTGTCTGTGTTTTTAAACGTTATGCTGGTGGGGATTATTCTAGGGGGGATTACGGGGGGATTTTCTAAACACCATTTGGGCCATGGGCATAAGTCTGAACAAATGGAGCAGCGTTTAAATAATATTCTAGCGGTAATTCCAGAGGATAAGCGCACACAATTCAGACAAAGACTGGTAGAACTTAAAGCATTAAGGCGTACTGATAAAGACGATATGAAGCACGCGCGAAAAAATATTCTACAGGTATTTGGACAGGAGCCTTTTGATCGAGAAGCGTATCAGCAAGCAGTTCAGCGTATTAATCAACTGCATCAGTCGCAGATGGATAAACGCATGGGGCTAATGGCCGATGTCGCTGAGTACTTATCACCGCAAGAGAGAAGACAGTTATCGAAATTGATTATGAAGCGTGGAGGGGGTCGGTAGATTTTATAATTTAATTGGGTATCACTAGGGGTAGATAAAAATGGTGGGCCCGCCCCGACTTGAACGGGGGACCTGCCGATTATGAGTCGGATGCTCTAACCAGCTGAGCTACGGGCCCTTGTTATCGCTAGATAACGCAAACGATTATAACCATGCTTTACAAAGAGCGCCACCCCTTTGATTTAAAAAAGAAAAACATCTTATTTAAATCATAAAAACGGTCGCCAAAACAAGAAAACCCGGCAAAGGCCGGGTTTTCTTGTTTAAAATTCAAACAATTTAAACTGTTTGAAATTTACTCACCTGTTAATAAATTCTTACAGACTATTCGTCTAAGAAGCTACGTAGGTGATCAGAGCGAGTAGGGTGACGTAATTTACGTAACGCTTTCGCTTCAATCTGACGAATACGCTCACGAGTAACGTCGAACTGCTTACCTACTTCTTCCAAAGTATGGTCTGTGTTCATATCGATACCGAAACGCATACGAAGTACTTTTGATTCACGAGCGGTTAAGCCGGACAGTACGTCGCGTGTTGCATCGATTAAGCCGCCAGTAGTGGCTGTATCGATTGGCGATTCAGACATGGTATCTTCAATGAAGTCACCTAGGTGCGAATCTTCGTCATCACCGATTGGCGTTTCCATCGAGATAGGTTCTTTGGCAATTTTAAGTACCTTACGAACTTTATCTTCTGGCATTTCCATACGCTCAGCCAATTCTTCTGGCGTTGCTTCACGGCCCATTTCTTGTAGCATTTGACGAGAGATACGGTTCAATTTATTGATCGTTTCAATCATGTGCACAGGAATACGAATGGTACGTGCTTGGTCAGCAATAGAACGCGTAATCGCCTGACGAATCCACCATGTAGCGTAAGTCGAGAACTTATAACCACGACGGTATTCGAACTTATCTACGGCTTTCATCAAGCCGATGTTACCTTCTTGAATCAAATCCAAGAACTGTAAGCCACGGTTGGTATACTTTTTCGCAATCGAGATAACAAGACGTAGGTTAGCTTCAACCATTTCTTTCTTAGCACGACGTGCGCGAGCTTCACCGATGGATACTTTACGGTTAACTTCTTTAATTTCAGGAATGGATAGACTCACATTGCCTTCAATTGTTTTGATCTTTTTCTGAGCGCGCTGAATGTCAAATTTAAAAACAGCAACTTTTTCAGAATATGGCTTATCAGCAGCGATTAAATCGTCAACCCAATCTGGGTTAGTTTCGTTACCCTGATACGATTTAATAAATTCTTTACGGTCCATACGGCACTTGCGAGTAAGTAAAACCATGATGGCACGTTCTTGCGTACGAATAGCTTCTTGTGATTCACGAGTATTGTTAACCAATGCTTCAAAGTAACGAGGTGTTAATTTGATTGGTGCAAATACTTCGGCTAATTCATCGAAGGCAACTTCGGCTTCTTTGCTTGCACGGCCATGCTTAGCAAGAATAACTTCTAGAGCATCGTAAGCGACTCGAACTTCTTTGAAACGGCCTTGAACCATTTCAACGTCTAGTCCGCCGCTTTCTTCTTCGTCTTCGTCATCCGTTGAATCGTCAGAATCATCGCTTTCGGCATTCTCATCTTTCACAGGTTTTGGCTGTGTCTGAGGAGGAGGCGTAGGAATCTCGTCGGACGGGTCGATAAAACCGTTGAATACATCACCAATACGATTGACGTCATCTTCAGCCGCTTCGAACGCTGTTAGAACGGTTTCAACAGTACCTGGATAATACGCAAGAGCAGACATCACTTCACGGATGCCTTCTTCAATGCGCTTAGCGATTACAATTTCGCCTTCACGGGTTAGTAGTTCAACCGTACCCATTTCGCGCATATACATACGCACTGGGTCAGTCGTACGACCTACGTCACTATCAACAGCCGCTAGAGCAGCTGCGGCTTCTTCAGCTGCGTCATTATCTGTATCGTTACCGGCCACGAACATAGCATCAGCATCAGGTGCGACTTCAGATACCGGAATACCGATATCGTTGATCATACGGATGATGTCTTCTACTTGATCTGGATTCGCGATGTCATCGGGTAAGTGGTCGTTTACCTGGGCATGAGTCAGGTAACCCTGTTCTTTACCCTTGGCGATGAGGTCTTTCAAACGCGATTGTTGTTTATTCGCTGACATATAGGCCCTGTTGTAGTCGTCGCAGTCGTCTGCTCTGTGGCTAGGCAATAAACCCGAAAGTATAAACGCTAACCACTCATTGCGCTAGGCAAAGAGCGGGCTTGAGTACGAATTGATAAAAATTTATGTAGTTAATTTGGGGATGAATTAAAATAATTCAAGGGTTGTTTACTTTTTATGCTTCTTCAGCTGTTTTGGTAGTGCTAAATAGCGTACCTTTTCTTCGCTGGTTAACGTGCTAGCCGATTTAGAGGCTACTTTATTTTGTAATGTTTGCCACTCGCGGCGTAAGGCTCTGTGTTGAAGATTTTGCAGAGTGCCTTGGATGTAATGGCTAGCGTCGTCATCAATAGCGTTTTCGAGCTTCTTATTCGCAATGGATTTTAAGTATTCAGTATAGGGGCTGCCAGTCCACAATATTAATAATCCAATGCTGCTTTTTTGTGGGTTGGCTTTTAATTTTTTTAGCGTTTCGCACAATAAGCGCTCGTTCTCATCTTCTGGCTCAAAATCTTTCGGCAGCTCAATATGTTGTGCGCTTTCAGGGAACTTGACCAGCAGCGTCAACGCTTTTTCGGTCATGTTTGTGAGTTGCTTGTTTTCTTTGTGGTGTGTCGATGTGACGGACTGGTTGGGTGATGCTGTGTCCGTATCGATAAAATCACCGACGTCATACTCATGTTCTTCTTCATGTTCGTATGCGGGGCCATCGTAATGAATGTCGGCTACTTGGCTGGAGGGCTGGTGCGGATTGCCGCTTTTTTGGCCTTCTCGTAACGGCTTCTCGGGTTGCGGGTCTTCTCTATTTTGCGAGCCTCTGTGTAGGTTCGGTTTTTCAGTTTCAGCGGGTAATAGCTTAGCCAGTATTTCTTGCTTGATTCCTGTTTCTTGCGCTAATTGCTGCTGCATTAATTCTTTCAGCATGCCGGTTGGTAGACGCGATATGAGGGGCGCCGCAAGTTGACCAAAGCGCGCTTTGCCATCAAGAGTATCGAAGTCGACTTGTTCTTTAACACTATCGAAGACAAATTCAGGTAAATGTTTTGAATTATCTAGGCGTTTCTCAAACGCTTCTTTGCCTTCTTTGCGCACGATGGTATCGGGGTCTTCGCCATCGGGTAAAAATAGAAAGCGAGCTTGTAAACCATCTTGCAGTGCTGGAATGACGGTTTCCATTGCGCGCTGTGCCGCTTTACGACCGGCGTTATCACCATCAAAGCAGAAAATAATTTCAGGCACGACTTTAAATAAGCGACGAATGTGGTGCTCGCTGGTCGCGGTGCCTAGTGTCGCAACGGCGTAATGAATGCCGTATTCCGCAAGAGCGACTACGTCCATGTAGCCTTCAACAATAATCATGCGCGTTAGTTTTTGACGGATTTTACGCGCTTCATAAAGGCCGTAAAGCTCTTGGCCCTTATGAAAAATTGGGGTTTCTGGAGAGTTGAGATATTTAGGTTTTTCATCCCCTAATACTCGACCACCAAAGGCGATGACTTGGCCTTTTACGTTGCGAATCGGAAACATGACTCGATCACGAAAGCGATCATAGGTGCGGCCGTCTTCTTTTTCGATGGTCATGCCGCAGCTAATCAATTGTTTGATGGTCTTATTGTTGGTGCTGTCGTTTTTCTCGCCGGGTGCTAGGGCATTCTGCAAATTATCCCAGCCTGGAGGTGCGTAGCCGATGGAGAAGAACTTAGCGGCTTTACCCGATAAACCACGATCTTTTAAGTAGCTGACTGCTTTGTCTCTGTCGCTACTGGTGCGCAGTTGCAGTTCAAAAAACTCAGCTGCCTTTTGAGTGAGGGCAAACAGCTCTCTGTGCTGGGGTTCTCTATTCTGTTGGTCTGAACCTTCGCGAGGGACTTCTATATTTAGATCGCCCGCGAGTTTTTCTACCGCATCGGGAAACTCTAAACCATCAAACTCCATAACAAATTTAACCGCGCTACCCGTTGCGCCACAGCCGAAGCAGTAATAAAACTGTTTGTCGGGGCTTACGGTAAATGACGGGGTTTTTTCATTATGAAAAGGGCAGCAAGCGGAGTAGTTTTTGCCGGCTTTTTTTAGACGAGTACGCGCACTCACCACATCGATTATGTCGAGGCGACTGATTAGATCATCGATGAAGTTTTGGGGTATGCGTCCGGCCATTTGGCTATATTACACTATTAACAATATGATTGAAGAGACTGAAATACGGTGAAACAGAAACTAAAAAGGCAGCCGAAGCTGCCTTTTTATGCAATCAAAAGATTGTGTGTCGATTAGCCGGCCATTTAACAGGTAGCGTGGGGGTTAACCCAGTGCCGCTTTAACCAGTTGGCTGACTTGCGCCATATCGGCGCGGCCTTGTACTTGTGGTTTGAGGACGCCCATTAACTTACCCATATCCTGCATGCTTGCAGCACCGGTTTGGGTAACAGCGTCAGCCACTATTTTGGCCAGTTCATCTTCACTCAGTGCTTCGGGTAGAAACTCAGAAATGATAGAAATTTCAAACTTTTCTGTATCGGCAAGATCGTGACGATCAGCTTGCTCATACTGTTCGATTGAGTTCTGACGTTGCTTAACCATTTTATCTAAAATGACTAAGGCACGTTCATCATCAACGTCAATACGTTCATCTACTTCAACACGCTTAAATTCTGCAGAGGCTAGACGTAACGCGGACAAACGAGGTTTGTCCTTGGCACGCATAGCGTCTTTAATAGAACTTTTTATACTTGCAACGATAGCACTCATAAAATCTTTCTTTTGATCGACGGTATTTAGCTAAAAAGCAGCTAGAAATGGTGTTTGATTAGTACAAACGAACCATTTTTTTGTTTTCACGCTGAACTTTCTTCGCGTGACGCTTTACAGCAGCAGCAGCTTTACGCTTACGTACTGAAGTTGGCTTTTCGTAATGTTCACGACGACGAACTTCTGACAAAACGCCTGCTTTTTCGCAAGAACGTTTGAAACGACGTAGAGCAACATCAAATGGCTCGTTTTCTTTAAGTTTTACAGCTGGCATCCAAAATCACCTAATAAATAATTCAGTATTAATCTTTAGGGGCAACCACAAGAAGCCCAAATTTTGTCTTTCTATAATGTATGCGCGTTGCACACCTTATATAAGGGCGGGCATTCTAATCGGTATACGCGAGAATTGCAAAGAGTATAGGCAAGGTTAGTGGGTAATAATCGTAAAATGGCGATTACAGGCTAATTAAAGAAGCAATTCGTCTAAATATTCATCTATTTAGTGCCTAATATAGGCAAAGTAGTGCCAAAGGTATCCTAAAATCATTAGCATGCGCGTATCATGCCCGCAATTAACATTATTCCGACTTTATTAAACTTTTATTATTAAGGTATCAGAGGCTTTATGCTGATTCTTGGCTTAGAAACTTCCTGCGATGAAACCGGTGTTGCTGTTTATGATAGCGAACGAGGCTTATTGGCACACCGTTTATACTCTCAAATTGCGGTACATGCAGAATATGGTGGCGTTGTACCAGAATTGGCTTCTCGTGATCATGTGCGTAAAGCTTTACCGCTCATCAATGAAGCCTTGGCGGAAGCCGGTCATACGGTGAAAGACCTTGAAGGCATTGCCTATACGCAAGGCCCTGGTCTAGTAGGGGCGCTATTGGTTGGTGCAAGTTTAGGGCGATCGCTGGCGTGGGGGTTGGGTATTCCTGCTGTTGGTGTTCATCATATGGAAGGTCACTTATTAGCGCCAATGTTAGAAGATGACCGACCAGAGTTCCCGTTTGTCGCGTTACTCGTATCCGGTGGCCATACTCAGTTAGTTCATGTTGCGGGCATTGGGGAATATACCTTATTAGGCGAGTCGCTAGATGACGCCGCCGGTGAGGCCTTTGATAAAGCCGCTAAAATGATGGGTTTACCTTATCCCGGTGGTCCAGAGCTGAGTAAATTAGCAGAGCTGGGGGATGATAAGCGTTTTGAATTCCCTCGTCCTATGACAAACCGTGCAGGTTTAGATTTTTCGTTTAGTGGTTTAAAAACGGCTGCGCGTACCGCGATTATCAAAAATGCGGTTGATGGTATTTTGGATGAGCAAACGAAAGCGGATATCAGTGCGTGCTTCCAAGCCGCGGTTGTTGATACCTTAGCCATTAAATGTAAGCGTGCTTTAAAGCAAACAGGCTTAAAAAATCTTGTGATTGCCGGTGGCGTAGGTGCTAATAAATTATTGCGCCAACAGTTAGTCGAGATGACAGGAAAAGTCGGTGGGCAGGCATTCTATCCGCGTGCTGAATTCTGTACTGATAACGGTGCGATGATTGCGTATGCCGGTTGCCAGCGTTTATTAGCGGGGCAGAGCACTGATTTAAGTTTGTCGGTCGTTCCGCGCTGGCCTATGACGGAATTAAGTTCTATTAATTCGAAGAGTGCCGATAGCAATGGATAAGGTATTTATTCGTGGGTTAACCGTTGAAACGATTATTGGCGTTTTCGATTGGGAAAAACAGGTTCAGCAGCCGTTGATTTTTGATCTCGAAATGGATTGGGATATTACTCAAGCAGCTGCCACTGATGATTTAGCGTATGCCTTAAATTATGCGGCGGTAAGCGACCGGGTTATTGAGTTTGTTCAAGCTAATCAGTACGATTTATTAGAGCGTTTATTGGTGCAGTTAGCCGAAACCCTACGTGCAGAATTCTCTATTCCTAAAATTAAAATTCGAGTAGAAAAACCAGCGGTAGCGCCAAACGCTATTGCGGTTGGGCTGGAAATTGAACGTGGTTAGTCTTTATTTAGGGATCGGTTCTAATATTGAACCGAAAAAAAATATCAGCGCCGGATTAAAAAGTTTAGAAACGTTATTTTCTAAATTGGATATTTCTCCGATTTATTTAGCGCCATCTTTTGGATTTGATGGTGATGACTTTTATAATTTAGTTGTACGCGCAGAAACGGATTTACCCATTACGGAAGTCGTTAATGTATTGCGTCAGATTGAATTTGATCATGGCCGACCTGAGCAAGCCGTTAAGTTTGCGCCGCGCAGTTTGGATATCGACCTGCTGATGTATGGGAATTATGTTGGCAAGGTGGGTGGGTATAAAATACCACGCTCAGATATTGATAAGTTTGATTTTGTCTTGCGGCCTTTGCAGGATATTGCGGGTGATGAGTTGCACCCTGTGAGCGGAGAGACGTTTGCTGAGCTTTGGCGGGTGATGAATTTGAGTTTTGATAGTCGGCTTGAATTGGCGCCTTAGTTACGATTTAGTTGGCGCTTTTGTCTTTAGCTCTTTCTCGGTGGTTAATAAATCAGCCAGCCAATCACTCCACAATCACTCCACAATCACTCCACAATCACTCCACAATCACTCCAAAGCTTTCCTTATTTTTTTAGCTCGAGCAATCACCTCAACCCGTTCCCGAGCCATCGCCTCACCAATCTCTTTGCCAACAATTCCCTGCTCAATAAACTGCTTAGCCGTAATTTCCAAACAAGCGTCGGCGAGTTCTGTTATGTACTCAACCTGGCTATATTCAACTTCTTCAAAGCCCGTACGTCCGCGACTATCCGCTTTGCAAGCGATGAGTATTTTTTGCAAGCGTTCTGGTTTGCGCCATAAATCAATATTATTAAACAGCGTAACAATGGTTGAGGGTTTTAATTCGAACGCTCGATGTATATGGGTATGGTACATACACACTAAACGCGAGAGGTCTTTAAATTCACTGGGCGTTTTTAAGCGTTTATTCACTCGGATAACCAGTTTTTCACCTGATTGTTCATGCCCATGATGGCTGGGTAATATGGATTCCTTGGTTAGACCTTTGCCTAAGTCGTGTAGCAAACTTGCCCAGCGTGTGCTGATATCCGTTGTTAATTTGCTGGCCTGTTCTAGCACCATGAGCGTGTGGATGCCGCAGTCTATTTCTGGGTGATGTTTCTCGGGCTGTGGGATTCCAAATAAGCGATCTATTTCTGGAAAGATAACCGCAAGCGCACCGCAATCGCGTAATGCTTGAAAATAGACCCAAGGTTGAGATTCGCCTAAGGCTCGTTCTGTCTCTAACCAGACTCTTTCTGGCGTTAATAAGTTTAATTCGCCACTGTTAGCAATAGTGCGCATTAATTCGATGGTTTCGTGTGCAATAGTAAAACCTAAGTGCGCGAAACGGGCTGCAAAGCGGGCAACACGTAAAACGCGCAGAGGGTCTTCTGCGAATGCCACCGAAACATGGCGAAGTATCTTAAGTTCTATGTCTTTTTTGCCGTTGTAGGGATCGTAGATCGTTCCTGAGCTGTCTTGAGCCATTGCGTTGATGGTTAGGTCGCGACGCAGTAAATCTTCTTCTAAGGTGATGTCAGGGTTGAAGTCACAGTTAAATCCTTGGTAACCGCCACCTGATTTACGCTCAGTTCGGGCTAAGGCATATTCTTCTTTAGATTTGGGGTGCAAAAATACCGGAAAATCAGCGCCCACCTGGCTATAGCCTAAGTCAATGAGATCTTCGGGAGTGCTCCCCACGACAACCCAGTCTCGATCTTTCATCGGGATGTTCAAAAGTGTGTCGCGCACGGCGCCACCGACTAGGTAAATTTGCATCATGAACCATTTGAGTAAAAATTAATTAACAGAGCAAAAAAAAGCCCTAATCCGAAGATTAAGGCTTTTTAAGCTTAGAGTCTAAATAAGTTGAATTATTTAGCTTTCAGTTTGTGCGTCAACATAGATCTTGCAAGCAGCACTTGAAGTGATAACCTCAGTTCCTGCTGGAGTCTCTTCGAAGCCTTGATCACTAGTGAACTTAGATGTTTCACCATTGAAGTCAAAGCGGTATTCAGTTTCATTGCCACTACCTGTTAGGCCAATTTTCTTCAATACTGCAGAACGTCCGCCTAAGTACTCTAAGCGCAACATGACTGTATTGTTTAAAGCGGCTAACGTTTCCCAAGTACCAGAGATGTAATCACCTGCTAATAAAGCATCACTATCATTGGTATCGGAATACTTAAGGCACAAGTGAATATTGCCTCGAGTAGCGCCTTCTGCACCCGTGAAGAAAATTGCGGCTTTACTTTCAATGCTTTCATCGCTGCCGTCATCTTCAAAGTCCAGCATTTTACCGGCTAGATCGCTACTTAAGCTGCTGCCACTGCTATTTTTAGCTGTATTAGCCACTGCAATGATTTGAGCAGGTGTGCCTTCAGCTTCTACTAATTGCGTGAAGTTGAAATTGCCTTCTGCGTCACCTTCTAAATTGGTTAGGTAGGTAGCATCACTTAATGCTGCTAAGGCACTCGTGTGGGCACCTTCATTCTCTCCACGAATAATCTGAAGAACAACGACTTCAACACCGCGAGTACGGCCTTTTACATTGGCGAAAGTTAAGGCACTACCAAGTGGGCTACTGCCAAAAGCAGCAGTAGTCGCGCTATTGACGGCGCCTAATCGAGCCGTTAATACATCAACAGCATCACTATCAGGTGCTGTTTCTGTTGTTAATTCAGCTGCTGTATAAATATCATCAATGTCAGAGCGGATCTTGTTCCAAGCGGTGCTGTAACTAGCGCTATTCAGATCTTCAAATTGGCGGTAAATCAGGCCACTGATATCAGAAGAAACTTCTTCGCCTTCTTCGATCTCTGAATAGTGCTCTTTTACCCAGTCAGAAATAACCGTCACGTATTTGTGCATTTGATAGGTTATAGCAAAGGCTTCGGCATTAAATTTAGCTTCAGATTCAAGGAAGTTTAAATTGAGTATGTTGCTGAGTGTGAGTTCTGTTAGACCAGCCAAGGTTCTAAGGTAATCAATAAAATCTTCATACCCCTCAGATCCAGCCTCCATCATAGAAGTTAAAGGTGTGATCGCAATCAGTCTAGATAAACCAGTAGACGACTTAGCTGGGAATGACATAGAGCCTTCAAAGGGCTCGCCAGTATAAAGATCATAACCACCGGTTACGATGATTTTAGTATCGTCAGTCAGCGTATTGCTCTGGTCAAAGGTCAGTGATAAGCAAAATTCAGGTCGGGCAGATGCGCCAGAGCAGTAATCAATGTTATTTATGTAGTCACGATTATAGTGACCGTTATTGTCGGTTAAGGCACCTGGCTCATAAGAGTCTTTCTTTTTGTTACCGTTTAAATCATAAAAGACTTGAGCGCGAACAATTGGGCCGTCAACCGCAATACCAGAACCAATGACCGCATTAGAAGAACCTTTGCCACCATCTTGTTTGTCAGTACCACAACCATAAAGAGAGAGAGCGGTAACCGAGGTGATCGCAACAGCTAATAAATTTTTATTAAATTTCATATTGTTATTTTCCTAATTAATTTATGAAGTGCATTTAATTTTTAAATTAAAAGCTGTTTTCAAATCCTAAGTTAATACCAAATGCTCTAGGGAGGGTATCGCCATCCGCTTCGATAGTATCCAAGCTGTAGCTAACATCTAGATTCATTCCACCAAATAGCGACAAACCAGCATTAAGCATTGTTAATTCGCTACCGGCTTGGTTTTTACTTAAACCAATACGGCCACCAATAAAGGATGAACTAACATAAGCAGCAGATAGTGAAGCCCACTGGTACTCATCACCAATTGGATCACGTACCGGTTGCAAATCGTAAGATGCTGCTAAGCGTAGGCGCTTGTTTTCAGTATTAATAGCTGCATCAATACTCGACTGAGAGGTCATAACGTATACTTCATTAAGCGCTAACTGATCTTTAGCGGCAAAATAAAGTGCAGTGAAACAGTTGCTCATAGACGTTGCAGAGTCTTTGGATGAACAGTTTTCGCCTAGGCTGCCGTATTCAAATTCTGGTTCGTTCACATTGCGCCATGTGTAGCCGATATGATAATTCGCTGCTTCCCAGATGAGGCCTAAGTCAACGCCGATTGCTGACGTTGTTTTTTTGTTGGAGCTGATGTCATCTTGAATAACATCGCTTAATTCATCATCTTCATCAACATTCAGTAACCCTACGACCTGTTTAGAAAGGCTGTAGGTATATAAGTTACCACGAACACCGGCTAATAAGCGGCCACCTAAAGGATCGGTAAATTTAGTGACAAGTGAATGATTAATCGCACGGCTATAACCTAAACCAATAGAGAAGTATTCAGCGCTTTTTAAATAAGCTGCGGTATTCGTTTCAAATTCTTGGGTGAAGGTATTAACAGTAATATCATCATCTAGAACAGACGCTTTAATCGTGATACCACCCATGGCATCCAGTGATAAAACTCCGCCTAAGGCTTCAGAACGAATAGAGAAGGGGGCGAGTGGTGCTACTACATGAATATCCGTTTTGATATAACCTTCATCACCTAATTTATGACGAATGTTATTATTGTAGTTTTCAATTGCTTCATTACCTTCTGCGGCCGTTACGTTATCGGACTCTAAGGTTTCAATTAACTCATCGACATCATCACCGAAGTTATCAGCGTCGCCTAGTTCAACGGCTACACCCATAGAGGCAAGATAGCCCCATCGGAAGTTTTCACCTTCTTCAATAACTGTTTCGCCCGCTGCCGGGTTGTACATTATTGATAATCCTGTTTGTGGTGTCGCGCCCGTACCCAGTGTCAATAAGGAAGCCGGTTTAGTCATAACAGGAGCGGCTTGAGCCAATACTGGCAGTAAGCCACCCACTAGAAGAGGGATGATTTTTTTCATGGGAGAATTGAGTCCTTCAATAAAGCAATTTTATAATTTAAAAGTGGCATTGGGTACAGTATAGGTTAATAGGCGTTGATCATGAATAAAAAATCAGGACATTCCTGTCGTATCTAGTCTAATCGTAGACCTATGTGTATAGGCATATAAAATTTTCTGATGAAAATATTTATCATAATCAAAGATTATTAAAAGTAAAAACCTAGCTCTAAGGCTGCCCCAGCTTCTTTTTTAACGTCGCTAGGGTTTGCCATAACAGCAACATCTAAATGAGCACCAAAAGGTGAAAAACCAAGGCCCGCAGAGACGACTGAGGAATCTGAAAGGCTTAGATTTGTGCGATAACCCGCACGAAGTTGTAGAGTATCAAATAGATCAAGTTCAGCCCCGATTGAGGCATACTGAGTTGGGGCTTCGAAAGCGACCGGGTCGTTTTCCATTAAATCAATATCAAATGCAATCACGGTCCAGTCTGTTGAATGAGAAATACCACTGCGAAATTGAGTATCGAGGTTGATGGTTGTTTTTGTTCTCTTGCCTGTTTTAGAATCGGGATTACTTTCGGTTTCATATTCTTTACTGATTAAATTTTTAGCAACTAGACCGATCTGCCATTGATTATTATCACCGAATTGATACGCGGCACCGGCATCTAGGTTGATTGCAGAAAAGTTTTGTTCGGTATCCGTAATTGCCTCTTCTTCAATATCTTCTTCTTCGACTCTCGCGGCATAGTTAAACGTTTTAATCGTTTGTAATTTTGGCGTAATACCAATGGCAATATTTTCACCCGCAATGTCAAAATTACTCGATAGGGTCAGTCCAACTTCCGAGATACCAACGGCTACGATTTGAACGTTTGATGTCAGCTCATCATTTAAAATGATATCCCCTGTGGTGCTATCGGTTGACAAAATTGTGCGGCCGTCTTTGTCATAGCTGAAGGTTTGTAAATCGGATAAATGGCTTTCGGCTTGGGTTGTGTATAAACCGACTGCATAGGCTTGTGGTGCACAGGCGGCGGCATTACCAGAATTGTTGGTTTGGCAGTTATCCAACGATTCGACGGCGGTGGCTAATTGTTCGGCTGAGTTGGTATAGGTTTGTGTTGAGTCGGCGTAGGAATTTATCGCCTCGGCGTAGCCATTTAAAAGAGAGGCGTCGCTGTCCGTAAAAAACATTCGACCAGAGAAAAAAGCAGAACCTGAAACAGATATGGCGGCTGCGAACGTTTTACTGGGAATGGCAATAGCGCCATTGATACCCGCTGTACCGCGAATGGCTCTGCCAGAAATAGAGCTTAAGCTATTGGTAAAATCGAGCGTAGTTTCTTCTAAGTTTTGAGTTTGTCCGGTGAGGGATTGCGCTGAGGTATTTAAGTCGGTCGCTGCTTGGGTGAGTTGGGTCGAGGTTGTATTGTTATTGCCGCCATTGCCCGGTACGTTTTCGATTAAAGTTTTAAAACCATCAAGCTGTTGCTCCATCGGAACCACACCGGAGCCGCCAGAAACAAGAATGGCATCAAGCTGATCGGTTATCCCTTCAAAATGCTCAAAGATCGTATCGCCATTGCTCCCCCCTGAATATTCGTCATTAGCAATCGCATCAACAGAATCGATCATGTCTTCTTCGTCTGCACCTACGACCCCGACTTGGGGAAGTACGATGGCAAAGTCTTCATCTTCAGCGGCGGTGGATAGCAGGGCTGGGTTGTATTGAGGTGCATGAGCTAGCTTGGCACTTGCAACCCCCGTACTTCCCATGGCCAAACCTCGGGCGTCAATAGGCAGCAGCGGCACTGCATAGGCTAATTCTAAGAATGAGCATTGCAGAATGACGACACTAAAGCCGACTCCTAGTTTGGCGTGTTTAATCATATTCTCGGGTCCTTTGGAATGCAGCTCTAATGATATTTTTATTGCTTATAGAATATTTCTAATCATTCATTTCTAGTTATTCATTTCATAGAGCTATATAAACAGCATAGAGAATTTCATGGGATTTTGCATGCTCAATCTGAGGTATTCTCCAATTAATTGAGCTGAATTAATTTTCATCAGGTTTTATGGACGTTGTTAAAAAGAGGTTTATGAAAGGTAAATTGTTTCGATAAAAAGTTATTAATTACTAAATATATTAGAACTTGGGCCGATAGCGTCTTTAGTTCTAAAGAAATCGCGAACAAAGCATTAAGTTAATGTGGTTGTGCTTTTAAAGGTACAAGTACTGAGGGAATTGAAATGAAAAGAATCAAGCTAAGCCATATCGTCGTCTGCAGTAGTATTTTTTTAACGGCATGCTCCAGTATGTTTGTTGAAGATGAATCCATTACTGAAGAACCAGAAGCTTTTTTTCAGCCAGTTGAACAAGAGGTTGATCCTATTGCTCCCATGATTTTGAGAGTTGTTGGCTACGGCGCTGTGGTTAAACAGAAATCACTGTCGGATGCACAAAGTCGCTTAATGGCGATTCGTGCGTCAAAGCTTGATGCTTATCGTTCTATGGTTGAGCGCGTATACGGAACAGCGTTGCAGGGTAGTACCACTGTGCGAGATTTAGCCGTACAGAGCGACCGCTTCCGTACTTATGTTGATACGTATATTCATGGCGCGCGCGTTATTTCTACGGATGTAATGTCGGATGGAACGGTTGAGACACTGTTAGAAATGGTCATTGATCAAGGTTTCCGTAATTGCTTGCAGACCATGGATAGCCAGCGTTATAACGTCGACTGCCGTGCACCGCTAGGCAATGATGCTAACAGTTTTGCTCATAGCCAGCGCAAACGCATTCAAAAGGAGTCGACGATTCCTGAGACGGGATATTATTTTATTGATTGATAGGCCGTTAAAAATTAATAGTTAACGCATTTAATGAATAAGATAAATATAAATCAATAGGTTAGGGGCTGGTGATGAAAATAACAGTAATGCTATTTGTGGTTTGGATTTCATTTTTAAGCGCCCATTCTTTTGCCTATGTTGTCGAAGTAGAAGGGCAAGCGCCGATTACTGGCAATATAAATCATGCTCGCCAGCAAGCCTTAGAAGATGCCATGAGGCAAGCAAGTCTGCGCGCTGAAGCCCATGTTGTGAGTACTCAGCTCATGAGTAAAGGGGTGATGAAGCAAGATGATATCAAGCTGAAAGGTAAGGGGAGTATCAAGGATGTCGAAATTCTTTGGGAAGACTCTCTTGATGGAATTTACAGCGTTGCGATACGCGCTGACGTAAAGCCTGTTCAGATGTGCCAAAGCAAAGGAAATAACTTGCGTAAAGCGGTTGCGATTACTGGCTTTGGATTAGTATCGCCCAAGCAAACGTCTCTTGGGCAGCTGCAAAATATCGAGCAAGATCTAGCGCGTGTCTTTATTAATACACTGAATGATAGTGGTCAGATGCATGCGCTGGATGCGAGCCATATTGGCCTCTATGAAAATCCTGTTTATGCACCTTCATCACAGAATCAGCAGCGTCACTTAACAACTTCAATGGCGTTAGCGCAAAATCTAGGCGCGCAGTATATTGTTTCTGGCATTGTTCGTGGTTTGGATACTTTATCAACAGTGGCCGATAAAGCGCCCGACGATAGCCCTTGGTTATCGCTGGTTGGTTTGGGTGAGGAGCCTGCTGAGCGTCAATTTGTGATCGATGTATTTGTGCATGACGGTTTTAGTGGTGCGCTTATCTTCAGTAATAGTTATGCAACCCAAGGCCGATGGAATCTGGATCGAATGGCGAATGTTCGTTTTGCTAGCCCTGCATTTTGGCAAAGCCAGTATGGTCATGCGGTGAAAGATTTATTGGCCGGTGCTATCGATGATGTCTCTATGTCGTTACGCTGTCAGCCATTTATGGCAAAAATCATTAAAACAGAAGGTAAGCGTTTACACATAGAAGCGTTAGCCGGTGCAGGAATTCGTCCTGGGGATAAGTTTAGTATTTATCGCAGTGGCACATTTTATAATTTAGATTTAGAACCAAGAATTGAATTAACCAATACCGATATGAAGGCGACGGTAAAGCAAGTTCAGCCACAGTTTATTGTGGCCGACCTTACAATGTCGGCTCAACAATTATCAATACAGCGTGATGATATTGTGATTGCTTGGTAGGCTCTTCAACGTTTGTTAAACAGCATAAACGTCTTAAGTCTCAGGCTGCGAACTATGCTTCGCAGTCTGCAGGAAATGTCACTTTCCACTCTTCGTACCCACCATCTAAACTATAAACGTCTTCGAAGCCTTGTTCGCTGAAATAGTGCGCTGCATTTTGACTGGAGTTACCGTGATAGCAGCACACGATTAATGGCGATTTTTTATCTGACTGATCCATAAACGGTTCAATACTCTGATTATCGATATGAGTCGCGGCTGTCATATGCCCAGATTGAAAGCTCATTACATCACGAATATCAATAATCTGGCTTTTGCCTTGTTCAATTAAATTTTTGGCATCATTCGCACTGATGCGGGTGAAACTTGCTGTCATTGTTTGATCCAGTTTATACGTTGAAAATGAATTTTTAGGTTACAAATGAAGTGATAGATTGAGAATGAATTGCGGCTAGCTTTGCTTTTCTTGGGCGGCGACGCGAAACCAAGCTTCATCTTCTACGCGAATAGCGCTGAGCTTTCCACCCCAAACACAGCCTGTATCCAAGGCGAAAACATTGTCAGCGTCGGCTTTGCCTTCTAGTGCTGCCCAATGGCCAAAAAAGATGCGCTTTTTAGCCGCTTTGCGCTCTAATTCAAACCAAGGGGAGTAGCCCTTAGGTTTTGTATTTAAACCTTCTTTGCTCAATAGGTCGAGCTGGCCATCTTGGGTGCAAAATCGCATGCGAGTGAAGTAATTGACGATGATGCGAAGTCGATCCATGCCAACCAGTGATTTATCCCACTTATCTGGGGCGTTACCATACATCACGTTAAAGAACTCACGAAAATCAGCAGACTGAATAAAGGTTTCAACTTCGAGTGAGCGCTTGAGAGCTTTTTTTGCCCCCCATTTAGGTGGAATCCCTGCATGGACCATTAGGGCATTTAGCGATTTATTATGATGAACCAATGGCTGATATCTTAACCAATGCATTAGCTCTTCACTATCTTTCGCTTTAAGTGTTGATTTTAGTGTATCGGATTTTTTAGGATTGTTTTCATTGTAATAAAGAGCAAGCAAGTGCAGGTCGTGATTGCCTAAAACAGAGATCGCTTTGTCGCCGAGCCCTTTAATAAAACGCAGGGTCTTTAACGATTTAGGCCCGCGGTTAACTAAGTCGCCGGCAAACCAAAGTGTGTCTTGGTTATCGTCGTAATCGATTTTTTCTAATAAGGCCATTAATGAATCATAACAGCCTTGAACATCACCAATTGCGTAAGTTGCCACTCTTTAAAACCTCAAAACCCTGTTATGAGCCTAATCATGTTAGTTTAATGCTGACGGTACCGCCAAAGTGAAAACGGGAATCGTTGCATTAAATAATAATGCATCAATGGTGTTTTCTTCTTGTGCTTCTTTCTTAGCTTCTTCTACCGTTTCTAAGCATACGCGCATGCCATAATGACCGCTCATACTGCCGACTTGAGTGCTAAGCGCAGCACCGCTGGAATACTGATAACTATCGCCTGGCGCAATAATGGGGTTCTCGCCGACAACACCATTGCCTTGCACTTCCTCTAGCTTGCCATTGCCATCGGTGATTAACCAATGGCGTGTCATTAGCTGCACAGGGTGGTGACTAGGGTTATAAATATCCACATGATAAGCAAAAATGAAACGATGCTCAGTAGGTGTCGATTGAGCTTCGATGTATTGAGGCTCTACGGTAACAATCACCTCAGGCATTTGGTGTGCCGGAAGAATGCTGTTCGCATCTAAATCAGTCATTATTTGCTCACAGGAAGTAGAGGATTGTCGGCCACAAAATCGGCAATTTTCACATATTCTTCCAAGCTTAAACGCTCTGGTCGCAAGCTCGCATCAATATCTAGACTCTCGATATTTTCTACAGTAATCATCGTTTTAAGCGTATTGCGCAGTGTTTTACGACGCATACTGAAAGCTTGGCGTACAACGTTTTGTAAAATAGTAATGTCTTTCGTCGGGAAAGGCAGTACATCGTGAGGCACTAAGCGCACGATGGCCGAGTCGACTTTAGGGGGTGGATTGAACGCACCTGGGCCAACGATAAATAGCGGTTCTACACGACACCAGTATTGCGCCATGATGCCAAGACGACCGTAATCGGAGGTGCCAGGGCCAGCGGCTAAGCGATCAACCACTTCTTTTTGCAGCATAAAATGCATGTCTTGCACCAAGTGTTGTTCGGTATAGCTCAACAGGTGAAAGATTAGCGGGGTTGAAATATTGTATGGCAAGTTACCAATAATACGCAGGGGTGCTGGATTTTCGGCTTCGGTATCCACTAATTGCGTAAAATCGTATTGAAGAGCATCGCCTTCATATACTTTAAAATTCGGGTAATTAAAAAATTGAGTACGCAGGCGAGGAATTAAGTCGCGGTCAATTTCTACTACGTTCAAAGCCCCTGTCGCTTCTAAGACAGGTTCGGTAATTGCGCCCATGCCCGGTCCAATTTCAACCAAGTTTTGGCCTTCTTTTGGATTAATAGCACGAACGATTTTGTTGATGATGTTGCCATCGTGCAGAAAGTTCTGACCAAAGCGCTTTCGGGCTTTATGCCCTTGGTTGGCGGTTAATACTTTTTGCGCAGCGGACTTTTGTCTGCCCGATTTTTTGCCCGTTGAACGCGGGGCATTATAATCACTCATGATGGTCTCTTGGTTTGGTATGCGGCAGCCATTTGTGCGGCAACTTTTAAAGCGGTTTCTAAACTGCCGGAATCTGCTGTCCCGAATCCGGCTAAATCAAGCGCGGTGCCGTGGTCAACAGAGGTTCGAATAATGGGAAGGCCTAACGTAATATTAGCGGCTCTGCCGAATCCGTGAAACTTTAATACCGGTAAACCCTGATCATGATACATGGCTAATGTCGCATCAGCATGTTCAAGGTGTTTTGGGGTATATAAAGTATCGGCGGGTAATGGGCCGATTAGGTTAAGACCTTCTTCGTTCAGCGACTTTAAGGTCGGCTCGATGATCTCAATCTCTTCCATGCCTAAGTGGCCGCCTTCACCCGCGTGAGGGTTGAGGCCGGCGACTAGAATTCTTGGGTTTTTGATGGCGAAAAATTGTTTTAAATCGTGATCTAAAATACGCGCAACGCGGCTAATGCGTTCAGGTGTAATAGCCTCTGCAACGTCTCTTAGCGGTAAGTGAGTCGTCACTAACGCTACGCGAAGATCTTCTGTCGCAAGCATCATCACAACTTCTTCTTTGCCGCAGTAATCGCGTAAATATTCGGTATGGCCGGTGAATGAGCCCGTTTCTACTTCCACAGAATCATTAATCACACCTTTATGCAGCGGTGCGGTGACCATTGCATGCCAGTGGCCGTCGAGACAACCTTGGGTTGCAATATCGAGGGTCTTTAGAACATAGGGGCCATTGGCGGTATTTAATTCACCGGCAATGCTCACTTCAGCCAATGGGACGTGTTTAACCCACAGGTGCCCAGCGATATGTTCTTGAGCCGGAATGTTTTCATCAAAGTCTGTGACGGTTAAAGGCAAACCTAATTGCTCAGCACGTGTGATGAGTAGCTGCTTATCGCATACGACTAATATTTGATATTGCCAAGCTTGCTGGGCAATTTGCACGCACAAGTCAGGGCCAATACCGGCAGGTTCACCAGCGGTAATGGCGAGGACTGGAATGGCTTGACTTAAAGCGCTTGAATCTGAGGCGCTTGAGTTTGAGGCGCTTGAATGTGAAGGGATGGCCGTATTCATCGGTTACAACTCTTCTTTAATATCAACATACGCTTCAGAACGGATTTTACGTAACCAAATTGGCAGTTCTTCTTCGAACTGTCGGGCTTGTAGCATCTGATAGATCTGGTTGCGTTGAACTTGTTCGCCGAGGTCGGTTTCTTTGCGTTCTTCGACCTTCAGAATGTGCCAGCCAAATTTACTCTTAAACGGTTGGCTTAATACGCCAGGCTCAATTTCATTCATGATACGATCGAAAGCAGGCACCATATCGCCTGGGTTTACCCAACCTAGGTCACCGCCCTTGGCAGCGCTTCCAGGATCATCACTGTATTCTTTTGCTAGCGCTTCAAAGTCTGCGCCGTTATCGAGTTTTTTATAAACCTGTCTGATTCGTGCTCTGGAGTCTTTGTCTGAGCGAATCTCATTAGGCATCACTAATATGTGGCTTACCTTCGTTTGCAGAACCATCATGGTAGAGCCGCCACGCTTATCGGCGATTTGAATGATGTGGAAGCCACTGGCACTTTTAATCGGGTCGGACACTTGGCCAGGCTCTAAGTCGATGACCGCATCGGCAAACAACGAAGGCAGTTGCGCTTGTTTACGCCAGCCTAAATCACCGCCTTTTAAGGCGTTGCGGCCATTGGAAGTTTCGATTGCTTGCTGCTGAAAGTCTTTACCCGCTTTAATTTCGGCAATAATCGCATCGGCTTTTTTACGTGCTTTTTTAATTTCAGCAGGGCTAGCTTGGCTAGGAATAGAGATTAAAATGTGGCTTAAGCGGTACTCCGCTTCTGTTGCCATTTGGCCTGCCTTAGAAGCTAGGAAATAATCAATATCTTGCTGTGAAATTTGCACGCGATTATTCACTTGGAATTTTTGCACGCGTGAAATAATCATTTCAGTACGAATCTGCTCAACGGCTTCTTTATAAGATAGACCATCTTTCTTTAGCGCTGCACTGAACTGTTCTAGGGTCATACCGTTTTGCTGGGCAATACGTTTCACGGTATCGGTAAGCTGCTGGTCGGTTACTTGCACGCCACCACGTTCAGCCATTTGCAGCTGAATGTTTTCTAAAATTAATCGTTCAAGTACTTGTGGGCGCAATAAGCTATCGGGTGGCATTTGCCCACCCATTTGGCGTTTAACCGAATCCATGCGGGCATCCAGTTCACTTTGCATAATGGCGCTTTCATCGACGATCGCGGCAATACGATCGATATCGACGGGTGCTGCGTTTGAATTCACTGTCAGACTAAAGGCAGTACAAAAGGCAACGAAACTTAAAAGAGCTTTTTTATTCATAGGGTAATCTTAATCCTGTCACTTATTCGCTTTCAAAATCAAAGTAGCGGCGAGTTGAATATCCGCGTATTGATTGATTCATAATGTCATCTGGATTTGCGCCAAAACTCGCAAAACCTTTTAATTCGATACGTAATAACCAGCCATAGGTTTTATCGGTATTATCTTCATCGTTGGTCAGTCGTTTGCTTTGCTCTTGGTATAATACCTGAGCACGCCAGCAACAGCTTTGGTATTCAAACCCAGCCAGCGCTTCAATGACAGGATCAACGGGTTTAACTTCACCGCTGTCATAGTTCCATAGATCTTTTTTACGGCTGCCAATGAGTGCCCAAGAATCGTTGAGCGCCCAGAATACACCAAGGTCTAGCTGACGAATGCTTTCACTTTTGTTCTCACGCAAGCTGATATTCGCCATATGGTTTAGCTTATCGTTGTATTCAATACTGAATTGTTTTTGCAGTAGGTCTTTCTCGCTGCTTTCTCCAACCACCTTAGGGGCTTCACCGTATTCGACCATGCTGTATAAACGCCAAGCATCGTAAGGGTTCCAATTACTTTCGATGATGGTTGATGATTTTTTACGGCTATCGGCTTCGCTAATAGTATTACCCGTTAACTGAACTTGTCGGTCTTGGTGATAATAAATCTGACCAATGCTGGCGTTGAAAGTTTCTGTGCCGTTGCTGTCTTTTAAGAAGCGCGTCGTTAACCCTAACGTTGTTTGGTTGGTATCTCCAATGCGGTCATTACCGTTAAAGCGGTAGTCACGGAATAATTGGTTCGCGTTAAACGTTAATGCACTGCTATCAAAGTTGGGGATTTCGCTTTGATCATAATAAGGCACTTGCAGGTGCATGATTCTAGGCTCAAGGGTTTGAATGTAGTCGGAATTAAAGGCTTGTAGTTCACGCTCAAAAAACAAACCCGCATCGACGCTGTATTTGGGAATCGCGATACTGGGGTTTTCATCAAAGCCGCTGTCTAGCAGGCTCTGCTCTACATCGTCTAGCTGATACTGTCGAATCTTGTAATCTGCCTTGGGCGTAATGTACGCAAAAGGCCATTCGAAGGTATAGCTGATCGAAGAATCTAATACCAAGCGTGTACCGTTGATGGCACTGGTGCCGGTGAGCTTATCGTTATCACGTTTGAACTGAGTAGCTTGGCTTTTTACTGAGCCGGTTAAGCCCGTGAAAGAGTCAGGAATATAGTTTAAGTTCAGCTGAGGTAGGCGCTTATAAGGGCGATTATTTAAGGCGATGGTATCGTCAACGGTCTGATAGCTTTCGCCGAGAATATTGAAGTGCCATTCGCTTTTATCGAAATAGATCTCGCCGCGGGTAGGCATGTGCGTTTCACGATTAATACCCAGACTAGAGTTGGTATCGTTCAGGTAGTCATTATCGCTGATTTCGTTATAAACCCAGCGGTGATGCCAGTTTTCGTTAATATCACCCCGTTGCTGATAGTTAATTAACCAGCGATCTTGCTTGGGTATACCTTCTTCATCTTGTCGATAACTGCGGTCATTTTTAAGTTCGCCATAGTTAAATTCACCATAGCCGAAAATGCTGGTGAGATGACGAATTTGGCCTTGCCATAGCAGTCCATGATCTAAAATTTCTTTAGGGGTAATCGTCGCATCAACCTGCGGGTGCAAATTAAGGTAAAAAGGCACCGACATTTCACTGGCTTGAATTTCACCATTAATGGTAAAGGTTGGATCTAGAAAACCCGTCATGCGTCTATCATCGATAGGGAAGCGATAGTAAGGCAGGTACATTATTGGGATTTCTTTAATGCGCAGGCGAGTATGCCAAGCGCTGCCAATGCCGTTTTCACGGTCAAGATTGATTTCGCTGGCCTTAATGTCCCAGTCATTTTGGCCTGGTTCACAGAAGGTATAGGTTGAGTCGGTTAACTGAATGAAAGACTCGCCTCTACTCTTAATTGATCCTGCTGTGCCACGCATATGGGTGCTGGGTATCGAGTACTCACTGTTTGCGAGCTCTGCATTTTTATTACCATCAATGGCGTTATCGTTAATTACTGCTTGATCTCCAGACATAACTAATGACGGAGTAATGATACTAACGTTGCCGCTAAAAGTTGCACTACGCTCTTTTTGCGACCAAGTTGCTTCGTCACTGAAAATCTTTTTATCTTGCTGGCTGAATTCAACATTACCGCTAAAGGTCGCATTACCCGCTTTATCGGCCGTTGATTCAGAGGACTGAATAAGAATACTGGGTTCATCGCGAGTAGAAATAGCGACAGGGCGGTATTTGCCTGAGCAAAACTCGGGTAATGCCGCGGCTTCTGAGGGAGTTAGTTCCTCTAAGGGATACCAAGACAACGGGCGGAATTCATAATCTACCGGGGCGTCGTTTGCGTGAACGAACGAGGTCGAGAATGTACCAAAAACCGTAATTAACAGGGAAAATACTTTGTTCATGTTAAATCGGAGAATCCGATCGATCCTTATGCTATGGTGCGTAAATAATGAATATATCTGTGCTTAAGCGCAGATTGTAGAACGAATCTTTTTCTGACTAACCTAAGTCAAGAGGCCAGTATGGATCAGCGTCAGGACACTTTAGCCCAATGGGCCGCCGATCAGATCGAGCAATTATATCAGCACAGTATACCTGCTCAAATGGTAACCGTATCGGGTGATGCTAGTTTTAGACGATATTTTCGCATCAATCATAATGAAAAAGGCACTCAAAAGCAGTGGATTGCCGTGGATGCTCCTCCTGAACATGAAAATAGTCGCCAATTTGTCGATATCGCCTCTGTTTGGTCGTTAGCCGGTGTAAAAGTTCCTACGGTATTGGCATTTGATGAAGCTCAGGGTTTCATGCTTCTAGAGGATTTTGGGGATGTGTTATTGCACCCAGAACTCACGCCTGATGCGGCAGATGGGTTGTATCAATCATCCATCGATTCTCTTATCGAGCTGCAACAGCTTCCGCAAACTACGAATATTCCTGATTATGACCGTGAACTGCTCGATCGAGAAATGGCACTGTTCACCGATTGGCTGTGTGAAAAGCACTTAGGTTTGAAACTAAGCACTGACGAAAAAACAATGCTGAAGCAAGCCTTTGATACGTTAGCCGATTCTGCTTTAGCGCAGCGCCAAGTGATGGTTCATCGTGATTACCATTCGCGTAATTTAATGGTGTGCACAGCCAATGCGCCTCTTCATGATAAAGACTTCATTGGGATTATCGACTTTCAAGATGCGGTTTACGGGGCATTAACCTACGACTTAGTATCGTTACTGAAAGACTGTTATATCCAATGGCCACGAGAAAAAGTATTGGCATGGCTAGGGTATTTTAAAGCTCAAAGTCCTCTGGCTGCTAATATGACAGAAGAACAGCTGGTACGTGATTTTGACTTGATGGGCTTACAGCGACATTTAAAAGCAGCGGGTATATTTGCGCGCTTAAGCCTTAGAGATGGCAAGCATGGCTATTTGAAAGATGTGCCTAGAACGTGTGAATACATTGTACAGGCCACTGCTTTGTACCCAGAGTTTTCAGATTTTAACGCGTGGTTAAATTCGGTCTTTTTGCCGGCTTTGAATGAAACGCAGGCGAGCTAGTCACAGACTCAGTTCGTTAAAAAGGTAATGAAAGGAATGAATATTTGAAAGCAATGATACTGGCAGCGGGTTTAGGCTCGCGCATGCGCCCCTTAACCGATCATTGCCCTAAGCCGCTCTTACCGGTTGCAGGTAAACCTTTAATTGTTCATCACATAGAACAGCTGGTGGCCAAGGGAATTGTTGAAATAGTGATTAACCATGCTTACCTTGGTCACATGATCGAAGAAGCTCTAGGAGATGGCAGTCAATTTGGTTGTACCATTCATTACTCAGCAGAATCAGAAGCGCTTGAAACCGGAGGTGGTATTTTTAATGCCTTACCTCTTTTAACTGCACCTCTTTTAGCCGCCCGTTTTTTAACGACACCTTTTTTAACGACACCTTCTACAGAACCCGAGAATGCCAATAAGAATGAGGATGCTCCATTTTTATTGGTTAACGGAGATATTTGGTTAGACTGGCCGTCTATTCAGCTACCAAGAACTATTAAAGGCCTATGCCATTTATGGCTGGTTAATAACCCTGAGCATAATCCAGCAGGGGATTTTTTACTGACAGATTCTAATGCTGTATTGGATAAGCAAGGCCAGAGTGAATCAGCTTTTACCTTTAGTGGTATTAGTTTATTAAAACCCTCATTATTTAAATCTTCCAAACCGGGTGCATTTCCACTCGCGCCATTATTGAGAGAAGCAATGGCTCAGGGTTTAGCGAGTGGTGAACTTTATACGGGTAATTGGGTCGATGTAGGAACGCCACAGCGTTTGCAGCAGGTTGAACAGCTATTGCGCGCCAAGCAGTGATCGCTATTTAGCAATAGTTACGAAGAAATAGTTAAGTAGAAATAGTTAAGTAGAAATAGTTAAGTAGAAATAGTTAAGCCAATGAAGCTTCGCCGTAAATAACAGGACACGTATGAAAATTTGGGTAGGAAAAATTACAGGTGCTACCCTCGGCCTGTTCAGTGGTGGACCGTTTGGCATTATTATTGGAATGATTGCCGGGCACTTATTCGATCAGTTTATAGAACGAAACATACTCGTAGCCACTCAATCGACAGCAGGTAATGAAGACGCCTCACTTCAGCTACAAATTCAGCAGGTATTCTTTCGCACCACGTTTAGAGTTATGGGGCGTATCGCTAAGGCCGATGGCCACGTTTCGAATGAAGAGATTACCGCGGCTCAAAATATTATGAGCCAAATGGGTTTGAATGCAGATATGCGAAAGCAAGCCATTCAATTTTTTACCGAAGGTAAAGACGAGCATTTTGATCTAAGCCCAGACTTAACACGATTGAAAGAAGCGCTAAATCATCAAGCGTCACTGTCGCAAATGTTTTTAGAAATACAATTGAGTGTTGCCTATAGCGACGGTAAGTTGAGTTTGGAAGAGCGAAGAATATTAGACCGAATCTGTCGAGATTTAGGTATTTCAGCCTTTCAGTTTGAGTGGATTCATTCTCGAGTAAAAGCCTCTATAGCCGGTGGCTGGAGCGCAAATCAGCGCAGCTATCAGCGCTCGCATGGGAATAATGGACGCGCTAAGAGTTCTCGTTCGGATATCGCTACTGCTTACGCGGTGCTAGGCGTGAAGCCGGATATTTCAGATAGTGATCTTAAAAAAGAATATCGTAAACTCATGAGTCAGAATCACCCGGATAAGCTGGTTGCCAAAGGCTTGCCTGCAGAGATGATGAAGTTGGCGAAAGAGAAAACGCAAGATATTCAAACCGCCTACGATAAAATTAGGCAATCGCGAAAAGGCTAATTTAAAACGCTCATTCGACTGTGCAATAACAGGGCTTCCTAAATTTTTATTTGCACACTGATAGTGCAGCACTGATAGGATAGCTCAGATTAATAAGACCTGTTATTATGGCCTTCCTTGCTAAATGTCAACTTTGTTAATGGCGATACGCTAAATGCGCCGTTACTAGCACTCAGGTTGAATTCAAACAGTACTATTGGCTTGGTCTATGCTTATACAGACCAACTCCCCAAAAATATGTAAAGAGACGGTTATGCCCCAAATTGTTACTACAGAAATGACCGAGCTTGTATCTCCAGGAATGGCGAATTTTTCTGGAAAAATGCACGGTGGTGAATTATTAAAGCTGCTTGATAAAGCAGCACTGACTTGTGGAATGCGATATAGCGGTTTTTATTGCGTAACCTTGTCGGTTGATAAAGTTGTCTTTCGTGAACCCATCTTTATTGGTGAACTCGTCACGTTGTTAGCGACCGTTAATTATACGGGTCGTACTTCGATGGAAATCGGAATTAAGGTAATTGCCGAAGATCTGAAAGGTAAGTCAGTTCGTCATACCAACACCTGTTTCTTTACCATGATTGCCGTCGATGACGATGGTAAACCGACGAAAGTTCCAGAGCTGATTTTGAATACAGATGAGCAGCGCAGTCGCTGGGGCAGTGCCGAAAAGCGTCGTAATGCCAGTATGAATTTAGAAAAAGAGTTGAAAGAAAACTAATCGATATAAAAAATTAATCAAAACAGATACTTAAATATCTAGTTTGATAACCGTAAAAAAGGCCGCTAACTGAATTTCAGCTAGCGGCCTTTTTTTTTAAAACCGTATTAACACATTAGCGAATACTGTTAAGAGCGGTGGTGATCTACTAAGTCTTTAGCGATTGCTTGTTCTTCTTCAAGAGATTCAATATCTTCTTTCGTTTTTGGCAATAGCAGATTCATAGCAACGGCAACCACACCACACAAGCTAATACCTTGAAGGCTGAAGTCTGAATTACCAATTGCCATACCGCCAATACCAAATACCAAGGTCGTTGATACAATCACTAGGTTACGCTGATCGGCTAAATCTACTTGAGCTTTCACCAAAATATTCATGCCAACGCCTGCAATAGAACCAAACAATAAAATCAAAATTCCTCCCATAACCGGCGCAGGAATAGTTTGTAAGGCAATGCCGAACTTAGCAACGAAGGCTAAAATGATCGCAAAGCAAGCAGCCCAAAGCATGATACGAGGATTGAACATCTTCGTTAGCATGACCGCACCAGTGACTTCTGAATAAGTCGTATTAGGTGGGCCACCGAACAATGCAGCGGTAGAGGTCGCAACGCCGTCACCTAAAAGCGTACGGTGCAGACCAGGCTTCTTGGTGTAGTCTTTACCGGTCACACTGCCAATCGCTAAAATATCACCGACGTGCTCAATAGCAGGAGCAATCGCAACAGGCAGCATGAATAAAATAGCCGCGATATTAAACTCAGGCGTAACGAAGTTAGGCACTGCAAACCATTCACTACTAGCAACGGCTTCTGTACTAACCATGCCCATGATGGAGGCCATGATATAACCGACCAATACACCGGCCATAATAGGGATTAAGCGGAAGATGCCTTTGCCTAAGGTCGCCACTAATAATGTCGTTAGCAAAGCAGACATTGATACCAATAAAGAATCAAAATATGGAAATAGCTCAGCGGCGCCATCACCTGTTTTTCCCATGGCCATATTGACAGCGATCGGCGCTAAGCTAAGACCAATAACCATAATAATTGGGCCAGTAACAACCGGTGGCATTAAGCGGTGTAAGAAGCCTGCACCGCGAATAGCGACTAACGCTGCAATCGCGACATAGACCAAACCAGAAACAAACAGAGAACCCATCGCGGCTGCAATTCCCCAGGTTTGAACGGAATACGCAATCGGTGCGATGAACACAAATGACGATGCTAAAAAGATAGGCACTTGCTGCTTGGTAATAAACTGAAATATCAGAGTACCAATGCCGGCGGTAAAAAGCGCAACACTAGGATCTAAACCCGTGATCAAAGGCATTAAAACCAATGCACCAAAGGCGACGAATAACATCTGTAAACCTGCTAACGCATTACGCCAAGTAGGTTGGTTGAAGCTGTCTTGAGAGATCGAAGGATCCGACATGAGTATTCCTCAGGAGTGGTAGGTTATTGTTAAATAGCGTCTAGACTGTTCTATCGAGTCTATCGAGAACTGTTCTATCGAGTGCCGAAGATCTTATCGCCTGCATCACCTAAGCCTGGAATAATGTAACCATCTTCATTCAAGTGATCATCTACAGAAGCGGTATAAATATCCACATCAGGATGTGCGTCTTTTACTTTCTTTAATCCTTCAGGCGCGGCGACTAAAACCAGTGCGCGAATGTCAGTACAGCCTGCTTTTTTGATGATGTCGATCGTCGCGTTCATAGAGCCGCCTGTTGCCAACATTGGATCAACAATCAACGCCATACGTTGGTCCATGTGACTGGCCATCTTTTCAAAGTAAGTGACAGGTTCTAGCGTTTTCTCATCACGATATAAGCCAACAACACTGATTTTGGCGCTAGGCATTAATTCTAAAACGCCGTCCATCATGCCAATACCGGCGCGAAGAATCGGAACAATCGTCGCTTTCTTTCCGACGAGGCGCTGCCCTGTCAGTTCACCGTCCCAACCTTCCATTGTGTAGTCTTCTAGCCCTAGATCTTTGGTTGCTTCGTAGGTTAATAAGCAACCCACTTCAGCAGCCAAACGGCGGAAGCTGCGTGTGCTCATCTTTTTAGCACGCATTAGGCTGATTTTGTGCTGAACAAGAGGGTGTTTGATTTCAAATACTGACATGATTTTTGATCCGGCTAAAATTTTCTACATTTTTACATAAAATGGCTGAAAAGTGAGGGCAATTCTGTAACTTTTTGTCCAATCGGTCAGGTAAAAGTGATTAATTTGCTCTACATCTAGTGTGGTGAGAGCAGCCATTTAACAAGATAGCTGATAAAATGGCTGAAATAGCTCATTTTAGGAATCATTATGCCTGTTGCCGGTGTACGTCACATACTTGTGAAAAGCAATGAAGAAGCCAACCGTTTACGCGATCGAATTGTAAAAGGTGCTGATTTTGGAAAACTAGCCAAGCAGTTTTCACTTTGCCCGTCGGGTAAAAAAGCAGGTGGTGATTTAGGAGAAGTGCGCCCAGGTCAAATGGTGAAACAGTTTGATAAAGTGGTATTTAAAGGGGAACTGCTGAAGGTACATGGCCCAGTGAAAACCCAGTTTGGGCTTCACTTGATCCAGGTTTTGTATCGCGCTTAACGTGGCTAAATATAAGCAAGCCCACCGTTAAGTCCAGTGGGCGAGTTTGATTCTAGAAGATCTTGCGATTACCACATCAAATCATCAGGAATCTGGTAATCCGCATATGGGTCATCTTCTTCAACTTCTTGTGATGCATTTTCTGCAATGTAGATAAAGCATTCTTGGTCACGTTGGCGAATTTTCTCTGCCACGCCTAAAGGAATAATCGCGAAGGTTTTATTGTCTTGCTCTGGGCTAGTAATGGCTAGCTTTCCGCGGCTTAGACGATCTTGAATGTCTTCGTTCACATAAACCTTTTTGATCTTGGTGCCAGCGGTAAAGTTATACGCTAGGTCGCCTTCAACTGAGATGGTATTCATTTTAATCAGTTGCTTAATCTGAGCAATAATCGCTTTCGCGTTGGCGGCCGCTTTTTTCTCGTCATTTAATACTTTGTCGCGGGCCATTTTTTCTTGCTTTGCTTTGTCGGCAAGTACTTTGGCTTCATCGATGACTTCAGCACCGTTGCGGGCTTCTTTCACGTTTTTCTTTTTTTGTTTTTCAGCCTGCTTGGCTTTTTTCTTATCCGTTAGCCCCATGGCTAGCAGCTGTTCTTGTAATGTTTGTGCCATTTTACTCTCATCGATTTTTTAAACGTTAGGCTGCGTCTATTAATTTACGTTTCTAAATATGCGTTTATTAATAGAAGAAAGCCTGAGATTAATAATAATTCAACAGTTTACAGGCGACGCACTCTAAAGCGACGGCCTTTCATGTTCTTTTCTTGAATCAGCTTTAACGCTATACGCGCGCTTGGGCGGGCAATCGCAACATATGCCTGATTTGGGAACATGTTAATTTTGCCAACATCGCTACCAGGAATGCCACCGTCAGCGGTTAATGCACCTAAGATATCGCCTGGGCGTAACTTACTCTTTTTACCACCATCGATGCACAAGGTCACCATGTTTGGTTTCTTGGGCTCGTAAGGGCTTTTAACTTTTGAGATGTCGCTGGTTTCATACTTGGTATTCATGTAGTCATTAATTGCGAACATCTTCTTAACTTCAGAAGCCGCCATTAATGAAAGTGCTAAACCTTCTTTACCAGCACGGCCCGTACGACCAATACGGTGAACGTGAACTTCAGGGTCGCGTGTTACGTCGTAGCTAATCACTAAATCAAGATCGTCAATATCCAAACCACGAGAAGCAACATCGGTAGCGATTAAAATAGAGGCACTTTTGTTAGAGAAACGAACCAATACTTGGTCACGTTCGCGCTGTTCCATTTCACCCACAAGAGCGAGTGCGTGATAACCGCGTTCACGCAAAAATTCTAATACGTCGTAACAGGCAATTTTTGTATTACAGAAAATCACTGTAGATTCTGCCGCTTTGCTGCCTAGCAAGGTTAACAAGGCTTCGTCTTTATCTTTCATCTTCGGTACATCATAAAAGCGCTGGGTAATCGTGCTTTTAGATTGTTCGTCTTTGATGGTGATCGTCGTTGGCTCGTGCTGAAATTCTTTACTCAGCGCCTGAATACCTTCTGGGTACGTTGCCGAGAAAAGTAACATCTGACGATCGTATGGTGTATGGCTGATGATCTTAGTAATCTCATCAACAAAGCCCATATCCAACATGCGGTCGGCTTCATCCAATACTACCGTTTCGACGGAATTTAAGTCTAACGTGCCTTTGTTAATGTGGTCAGAAATACGACCCGGAGTGCCTACAACAATGTGTGCGCCATGCTCTAAAGAACCAATTTGTGGGCCGATTGATTGACCGCCACATAGGGTCAAAATCTTGATATTTTGCTGATAGCGCGCCAGTTTACGAATTTCATCGGCAACTTGTGTTGCTAATTCGCGTGTTGGGCATAAGATCAGTGCCTGACAACCGAAATTTCTTTGGTTTAAACGCGTTAAAATACCAATACCAAAAGCCGCTGTTTTACCACTACCGGTTTGTGCTTTTGCCAATACATCACCACCTTTGATAACAATCGGTAATGCTTGCGCTTGAATAGGGGTCATGTCTTTGTAACCCATCTGATCAAGGTTATCGATCATGCCTTGCGGTAGGGCAAGAGAGGAAAAGTTGGCTGGTTGGCTCAAGGTGAAACTCCACTGAATGTGTAGGGGCTAGGCCTACTTTTGACTTATTGGCTAATTTACGAAGCTGCAAAAGCGGCTGGAATAGCAGAAAAAATCTATTATATCAGAAGCTCATTAAGATGCGTCTATCTAAACACCTTAATACGCTGAAGTTGTATCGGTTGTTTAAGTGATAGTAGGTAAGGTGAGTCTAGGGTTATCAAGCCGTCGACAAGAATATAAGAGAAGAACGGCTGACACAGGAAGGCCAGCCGTTAGGGATCACAACAAATAATAAACGGCTATGAAGTGGCTAAACGCACCTGCCAGTACAAAAATATGCCAGATTTCATGGAAACCAAACGACTTTGGCCATGGGTCAGGCCATTTGGTTGCATAAACGATTGCGCCTACGGTATAGGCGATACCGCCATAGACTAACCAATCAAAAGAGACTTCAGGCATCACTTCTTTCATGGTTGTCAGGCCAAAAGCACTTGCCCAACCCATGCCTAAATAGATCAAGGTTGATAGCCAGCGAGGTGCGCCAATCCAGAATATTTTTAATAGAATACCGGTGAACGCTAGGCCCCAAATTGCAACCAATAGTGTCCAGCCAAAGCTATCACGCAGGGCGATCATACAAATAGGTGTGTAAGTGCCCGCTATCATGGCAAAGATTGCCATGTGGTCAATGCGCTTTAGCTTAAGGATTTTCTCATCACTGCCTTGGGCTAAATGATATACCGCGCTGCTGCCGAACATTAAAGTCATGCATACACCGAACACAGCAAAAGAAGTGAGCTGCCAAATATCACCGTGAAGGCTGGCCTGAACAACAAGAAAGCAGAGCACAGCAATGCCTACGAGTGCACCGAATAAATGACTAAAGCCACTAAAAGGATCACGAAAACGATCACTAGAATGAGAGCCCGCCAATGGTGCGGCGGGTTGAGAGGTTGTCGAATTCGACATGTGTGTGTATCCATTCATTAGAGGTTTTTCAGACAGTCTACACCTATTAAATACAAAATTAGTGATTTATAGGAAAGAGTGTGGTGCTATACGCCTATGACGACTGTTACAACAACTAGCCCATCCAAACCTTGGTTTATCTACCTTGTGCGCAATAATCGTAATGCCTTATATACCGGAATTACGACCGATGTTGAGCGCCGCTTTACTGAGCATCAAAGCAGCGGCCCCAAAGCGGCGAAAGCATTAAAAGGAAAAGGGCCATTGGTTCTGGAATTTAGCTATGCTGTTGAAAATCGAGTCATTGCGTCTCAGCTCGAATACCGGATAAAAAAGTTAACGAAAGCGAAAAAAGAGCAGCTCATTAATGACCCTGAATTGATCAGCGAATGGTGTTTGTTAATTCCTTAGGGACATTCCATTTCTATCACTTAATGTGTACTATCGTGCCTAACTATAACTATAAAAATAAAATAGATAAACTAAAGGTAAGCCTCATGCGTTCATTCATGTTAGTTATCTTGGCGGTTACGACGCTTAGTGCGTGTGCAACTGTTAAAGATGTGACGGTTATTCAGCCGACCCCTATTCCTGTTGATGTTACGGGTATTGCTACTGCAGGAGCGATCTCGGTAGACATTACACCACCTCCCGGTATGCCAATGGGTGGTTATTCGGTAATGGCAAACTATGGCAAAGGTTTTCGTACGCGCCTAAAGGCTCGTATTGTTTATCTTAATGATGGTCAAGGGCATTCAACAGCGCTGGTGCAAACCGATTTAACCGCAGGTTCATTATTAGTACATCATCAAGTAGTCGCAGCGGTTGCCGAGAAAACAGGCTTACAGGCCAGTGATATTGTGATTACGTCTTCACACAGCCACTCGGCTCCTGTGAATCACTTTGAAAATGATTTTTATAATAAACACATGTCGAGCGGCCAAGGTTTAGAAGAGAAGTTCTTGAACTTTGCTAGCCAGCGTATTGCAGATGGGATCTTGCAAGCGCATAAACATCGCCGCCCAGCAAAAGTTGCGACCGGCCGTAAAGATATTTATGGCTACAACCGTAACCGCTCATTAGATTCTTATGTTTTAAATGACAATGTTTCAGGGATTGATCTTGAAGATCCTACCGCCGTTTCAAAGGCGGTTAACCCAGCAATGTACATGATCCGTGTTGATGTTTTGGATACTCAGGGTGAATACAAACCATTAGCCGCTTTCTCAAGCTTTTCAGTACACGCGACGGCATTGAGTGTTCCGGTAGAAGTGTATAACGCAGACTTATTTGCTTATGCACAGAAAGACTTAGAATGGGCGATTGAGCATAAATACAATACGTCTTGGAAAGTTGTTCATGGTTTAACGACGGGTACTCAGGGTGATATGGCGCCAGCATTACCGGACCATGGTGATAATACCTTCGGTCACTTTGAAGTAAATTGGAAAGAAGCCAAAAAGCTAGGCCAAGGTATTGGTAAAGAAGCGATTGCCTTGTTTGAAGAGTTAGGTAGTCAGTTGACCAGTGATATATCGATTACTACGGCGGCTCGTGAATTGAATATTCGTGAACATAATGCCGTAGGGGATGTTGAGCTTTGTGAAGATCCGGCCATTGGTGCCCCCGTCGCAGCGGGTGCTTATGAACGTCGTACGCCATTCTTAGCGGCTATTCCATTTTTAAAAGGCGGTAATATCCTATCGCGCAGCTGGGTATTTACTGAAGGCTGCCAAGGTAATAAAACACATTTAGGCTTTAAGTACTTACAGCCTTTATTAGAGCCAAAAGACAGCTTCCCTAATACGGTTTTGTTTCAGCTAATTAAGATCAACGATACAGTGGTTATGCCACTGCCGTTTGAGATCACCACAGAATCAGGCCGTCGTATGGCAGCCAGTGTTAGCCAGGCGTATCAGCAAGCTGGACAAGATATAAAGCATGCGTGGATTGCGGGTAATGCTAACGGTTATTTTGGTTATAGCACCACACCAGAAGAATATTCGCGTCAAAACTATGAAGGCGGGCATACTCTTTACGGTCAGTACACAACACCTTATTTATCAGCGCAGTTAGGGCGTCTAGCCAGCGACATGATTGAAAAAGGGCCGTTCGTTGAACTTGCTGATGAATGGTCTTATGACTTGGTTGTGAATGAATTTTTCCCAGAGACAGAGGCGAGCCAAGGTCAGCGTGCCATTTTAGCCCAGCCAGAAGCCTATACCGCAGAAGCGGCGAATGAAGAGCATTATGTTTCGTTCAACTGGTTAGATGTGGGCGCGAGTGAAATTGAACTTCATAAGTCTTTGGTGAAAGTAGAAACCTTAGCCAATGGTGAATGGATCGACATGAGTAATGCAGGCGAGCCGATTACTGATGACGGTTATGATATTGAAGTGCGTCTTGTTGACGACGAAGATAAAGGCATGGGTGAGTATCAAGCTCGCTGGTATAACCCTGTAGCGGGTGGCCAGTATCGCTTTGTGATTGCTCCACGTGATGGGCAAGAACAGCTAATATCACCCGTATTTACATTTGCTGCAGACGCAGAAAATATGACTGAAATGGCTGTTTCAATCGTTGAGTAGCACGTTGGGATAAAATGTTCTTTGAATAGCTCTTAGAATGGCTCGTTGAATAGAGTTTTTCTAGAAGCGAGCTTTTAAGGGGGAAATAGACGTGAAATAAGAGCCTAGCGACAAAATATTTGCCGCTAGATTCTATTAGCAAATCAGGGGTAAATCATACCACCTGATTTGTGACCATTAATTCATTCGAATTATTGATCTTCGCTTGGTCTTTCAAAGGTAGAAGGCTCTTCAGTATCAGTCGGCTTCGCTACATGATACTTAATCTGCAAACCTTGTAAGAAATTACGTAGGATTTGGTCTTTACAGATTCTGTAGTGCTTATGACCAGGACGGCGGAAGAACGCAGTCAGTTCTGGCTTACTAATGCGGAAATCAGCAAGTTCTAATACACTCAGCATATCTTCATCAACGTAATTTAACGCGATTCTTAGCTTACGCAAAATGATGTTGTTGGTCATTTCTTTCTCGATCGGGGCAGGCTCGCCTTCTTTAACGCCACGACGATCATTGATAAGACCATTCAAAAAAGTTGCCAAAAGATAATCTTTCAGACCTTTATAGTCATCATGGTCATCTCTTTTTAACCAGCAGCTAACCTGTTCACGAGTGACGGTTTCACCTGCCAAGGCGAAAAGGCTGATCATTTTTGAATCGCTAAAGTCAAAGGTATAGCGAATGCGGCGTAATACATCGTTATTAGTCACGGGGTTATTCTCAAGAAGTCATATATAGATGGTTAATAGGGTAATTCTAGCAGGTTTGGTATTTATTATTGAGGTAAATCTGTAACACGCTTACCGAGGCACTAGAATCAATCCGTACTGATTGATTCTAGCCATCTCTATTCATTATAAGATGTAATCTAAGATGCATTCTAAGAACAGTACATCCTAGGGTATACAGCGCTGTTATACGACGTTATCTCCTACGCTGTATGAAATTGTCTGGCTTATCTCCTGTAACGATAATCCACTTTCTTGCTGCATTTGATTAAAAAAATCTTGAGCGGCATTCAAGGATTTTTTCGTTTGCAGGCCACCATCAATAATTTCATTGGCGCGTAAATACGCCTCAACATCTCGCGACAGTAAAAATGTATCTTTACCCAGCATACGCAGAGTATAAGCACCTGTATTGCCTCCTAAGCGAGCACCGTGCTTTTTAAGCCAAGCCCACAAACCAATGATGTCATCCGTTGGCCATTCAGCGACTAGCTGGTGGAACGGTTTGCCTTCATCTTTCGCGGCGAAATGGATCATTGATGCATTAGCGGGGATCGTTTTTACCTTGTTGTAATTTCTGACGATACGCTCATCGGATGATTTTTCTTCAAGCATTTCAGGAGGCATCATCAATAATTTTTTGATATTGAAATCCCAGAAAACTTCTCGAAAGCCAGGCCATTTTTTATCGATAACAGACCAGTAGAATCCACTTTGAAATATCTTACGAGTAAATTCTTCTAACCACTCATCATCGGTTATTTTCATCAGCTGCTTTGAAGTTAACGGCTTATGCACAATAGACGCTAAAGCTGCTTTGCCACCTTTACGCTTGGCTGCACGCTGTTGGATGTCGTAGAACGTTTCCATGAGGCTTCCGGAATGAGAGTAGTGAACTAGGGATGGGGGGAGTTTAATCGGATGGTGAAAAACTAAGACAAGATACAAGAATTCACCACGGAGGCACCGAGACGCTTCGCTGCACAGAGAAGAGCGGATATAAAGAATAAAAAGACAAGAAAGCCCTATAATAAAGAGCTTACCTGTCGTTATTCTTTTTTCCTCGCTTTTCTTCGTGTAGCGAAGCGCCTCCGTGGTGAATCGCTTTTGGTCTTAGTTGTTCGCGTGCAGCTCTTCGTTCAACTGAATCGCAGACTTGTTCGTCACACATTCAACTGCGCCAGAAATAGAGTTACGACGGAAAAGAAGATCCGACTTACCCGCTAAATCACGGCCTTTAACAGTTTCTACAACGTTCTTAGCATCGTCTAGAACTAGAATCTTGGTACCGGCAGTAATGTATAAACCAGATTCGATAGTGCAGCGATCGCCCATTGGGATACCGGTACCGGCATTTGCGCCTAATAAGCAGTTTTCGCCCACAGAAATAATGATGTTACCACCGCCAGAAAGCGTACCCATAGTAGAGCAACCGCCGCCTAGGTCAGAACCGTTACCAACAACAACGCCAGCAGAAATACGGCCTTCAACCATAGAAACACCCAAAGTACCTGCATTAAAGTTAACGAAGCCTTCATGCATAATGGTTGTGCCTTCGCCAACGTGTGCGCCTAAACGAACACGCGCGGTATGAGCAATACGAACGCCGCTTGGTACAACATAGTCAGTCATACGTGGGAATTTATCCACAGAATTGACGCTTAATAGTTCGCCTTTTAAGCGCGCTTGAAGTTGTGCTTCTGGTAATTCAGCTAGGTCGATTGCGCCTAGGTTCGTCCAAGCAACGTTTGGCAATAGACCAAACATACCATCTAGGTTAATGCCGTGTGGCTTAACTAAACGGTGGGATAATAAGTGAAGCTTTAAATAAACTTCGGGCGTAGAAGCCGACTGAGCGTCAGATTCTAAAACAGTCACTACTACTGGCTTCTGGCTTTCAGTACAAGCGCGCGCTAGCTTAGCTTGTTCTGGTGCAACGGCTTCTAGTGCTGCTGCTAGGGCTTCTAATTCGCCGCCATCAACTTCAACGGCTTGGTTGCCACCTTCATAGCCGATTGCATCTTTTGCCGCAGCAATGATGTCAGCGCTTGGCTGAAAAAGAGGTGTTTGGTAATAAACTTCTAACCATTCGCCTTTTGCGTTTTTTGTGCCTAAGCCAATAGCAAATGCAGTGCTCATAATAAAATCCTTACTTTAAAAAGTGAATAAAAAGGGTGAATAAATAGAAAACAGGTTAATTAGGAATTAACAAAATCCTGATAATCTTCGGCTTTAAAGCCTAATAATTTGTTACTTGCGTCATCTACCAATAATGGGCGTTTGATGATGGAAGTATTCTCTAACATGATCTCGATAGCAGACGCTTGGTCGATAGACTCTTTAACCGCTTCAGGAAGCTTGCGCCAAGTAGTTCCGCGCTTATTAACTAATGCTTCCCAGCCTAAATCTTTGACCCAAGAGTTGAGCATTTCAGTGCTTAAGCCCTCTTTTTTATAATCGTGAAACTGGTAATCAATACCTTCTGCCTCTAGCCACTTACGGGCTTTTTTGATGGTATCGCAGTTCTTAATGCCAAACATAGTGATCATAATTGCCCTTGTTGCGCCTGATGAGCTGCTGCATATGAAAATGGGATCGGTATATTAACAAAATGTGATCTGTTTTTCACACATTGAGTATTGTGTTTACCCTATTAATGAAAATACACTAGCGTTATTATTGTTTTTATTCGTTATATGAATTTTAAAAGAGTTCTGCCGTTAATGCGTAAGCTTGTTTTATTTCTGTTTTTTTCTGCACTATTGCTGCTGTATCTCTGCGTCAGTGATTCGCCAATTGTGGAACGCATCACAAAAGGAGAAGTACTTGAAAGTATCAAAACCTTCTTTGCGTTTGAACAGTCTGCTAGCCAAGAAGATATTCCAAGTAATAGACCAAGTGATATCCGAGATAAGAATCCTGGCTTGCTAAACGATCACCCGGCAAAGAGCGGGAGTGAACGCCGGAAAGAGTCTACTGTAGAAATCGCTACAGGCAATGCCGAAGATGGTAAGGGTGATAGCACTGAAAATAGTGCTGAAAGTAGCATAGAAGACCATCACGAAAGCCTTGAAGTGAGTGCAGGTGAAGGGAGTTTAAATGCCACGTTAGAACCTGTAGCAGAAGCGCCCAAAAGACTGCTCGATCTAACTCTGCCTCAATTAGTCGACGATGTACTTGATATGAAAATCTTCAAGTATGAATATAAAAGCATGCTGCCTAATCTGTTCACGCCTAAGACGGTTGAAGAGGAGGGGGAAAGAACGTCTTTTGGTGGCCGAATCTTAATGGAAGAAGGATTTGAAGAGCGGGAAGAATATCGCTTACAGGATATTCGTGGGTCAATTGAAGGCGCTGAATTAACCCTTGAGGTAAAAACAAACTAGCTTAGTTAGCTGCTAAACATAGCGCCATCCATTGCTCAATACCGGCGCTGCGGAATTTTTGTTGGTGTAAAATAAAATAGAACTGTCTCTCAAAGTTACGCTGCGGCACTGAGAGGCGCACCAAACTACCGCGTTTAAATGCATCTTCTAACGTTATCTGTGATAAACAGCCAATTCCTAAATTCGCTTCAACCGCGCGCTTAATTGCTTCGGTATGCTGCAGCTCATGAGCAATGGTGAGGTTTGGCAGAATGCCATGCATCGCGCGCTCAAACGCTTGGCGGGTACCAGAACCTGCTTCACGCAAAATCCATTGAGCAGCGATTAGGTCTTCATCATTGATGCTCTTTTTATTAGCTAGGGGATGGTTGGGGCTACAGAAAACGGCGAGCTCATCATCACGCCATGGAATAACCTCTAAATCAGAATGTTGTAACTCCCCCTCAATCAAGCCAATGTCCAAATCAAAATTCAATACCTTCTGGCTGATACTGGCCGTATTGGCTACTTCGAGGCTGATATTCGCGTTGGGCTGCTGACGCATCATGTCGGCCATGATATTAACCGCAAGGTAGTTACCAATTGACAAGGTTGCGCCAATTTTTAAATGCCCCGCGTCGGCATGTTTTAACAGGGTTTGCTCTAAATCCGCCGCCTGGGCTAATAAACTTTCCGCCTTAGGGCGAATCAGACGCCCTTGCTCATTTAACTGTAAGCGCTTACCTATACGATCAAACAGCTGAACATCGAACTGCTGCTCTAATTCTTTTAAGGCAGAGCTGGCTGCACTCTGTGAGAGGTTCAATGCTTGCGCAGCCTTACTAACATTCTGCTGGTGGGCAATGGCCAGAAAGACTTCAAGTTGGCGAAGGGTATAGCGCATGGTGATTCATTATCTTATATAGGTAAAATCGATAAGTATAATCGATATAATCTGTTTTTCTGATTGATAAGTCTAGGGTATTCTGGCGTCAGTTAATAATTAATGACCTAAACGTCTAAACCAATAAGTAAAAATTAAAAATAGTGAGGCAAGTCGTGAGCAAAATGATTCGTGAGACTGTCACCAAGGTACACCACTGGAATGACACACTGTTTAGCTTTAATACCACCCGTAATCAGGGCTTACGTTTCAAAAATGGCCACTTCACTATGATAGGGCTAGAGATTGATAATAAGCCGTTATTGCGTGCCTACAGTATTGCCAGTGCTAACTACGAAGAAGAAATGGAGTTTTTCAGCATTAAAGTACAAGACGGTCCACTGACACAGCATTTGCAGAACTTGCAGGTAGGGGATGAGATTTTAGTCGGTACAAAGCCAGTAGGCACCTTGATTGCAGATCACTTATTGCCGGGTAAAAACTTGTACTTATTAAGTACCGGCACAGGTTTAGCACCTTTTATGAGCATCATTAAAGATCCTGAAATTTACGAACAGTTTGATAACGTCATTTTAACCCACGGCGTACGCGAAACGTCTGAATTGGCGTATCAGCACTTTATTGAAGAAGAGCTGCCAAATAACGAATACTTTGGTGATGTTGTACGCCAAAAATTGAAGTACTACCCAACAGTGACGCGTGAAGCCTTCCGTAATCAGGGACGTTTAACCGACTTGATTGAAAGTGGAAAGCTATGTGCAGATTTAGGCTTGCCAGAAATTAATCTAGAACATGACCGCTTTATGTTGTGCGGTAGCCCAAGCATGCTAAAGGATTTCTGTGAGATCTTGGATAACCGCGGGTTTGAAGAAGCACGCCAAGGTGAGCAGGGGCATTATGTGATTGAACGGGCTTTTGTTGAGAAGTAGGGTTTAAAGCCTAAAAGGAGATTCACCACGGAGGACCTCCGTGGTGAATCTATTGTCCTATCAACAATTGTCCTATAATCAATTTCTCTATAAACAATCATCTTTTCCTCAGCTTTCCTCGGTACCTTGGTAGTTAACAGCTTTACTATCCAGCTTTACCATCCAGAAACCCAAAAATGTCACAATCAAACCTAGCCAAGTATCCCTTCTATGCGGCACACTCAGCTCCAAGTTTTTAAACAATAAAAATACACATTATTTCTGCAGGAAAGTTTTATGAAAGTACTCATCTCTACGTTAATCGCGATTTTACTTTTAGGATCTATGTTTTTAGGTCGACACTATATGGGCTTCGTCGATTTATCCCCAGAAGTGGTTAATAGTCGTTATGCCAATGAAGACTCTAAGTTTATCAAGCTTGGCGGTTTACAGCAGGGTATTGAATTACATTACCGTGATGAAGGCTTAAGTGCTGCACAAAACCCAGAAGCACCTGTTTTGTTTTTATTGCACGGCATTATGGCCAGTTTGCATACCTGGGATGGCTGGGTCGAAAACCTTCAGAATGACTTCCGTATTATTCGTATCGATATTCCAGGCTTTGGTTTAACGGGGCCTTACGCGGATGGCATTTATAGTATTGAACGTACTATGGATATGCTTAATCAGTTAAGTAATGAGCTTAATATTGACTCTTTTTTCTTGGCAGGAAATTCAATGGGGGGTTATATTTCTTGGAACTTTGCGATTAATCATCCAGAAAAAGTTAAACGTTTGATTCTGATCGACGCTGCGGGTTATTCATTTGAAATGCCAATGATGTTAAAGCTTTTAAATGCTCCAGTCTTGAAAGATAGTATGGCCTTCATTACTCCTAAGTTTGTTGTAACCCAGACATTAAGCGAAGTTTATGGTGATGGCTCTAAGGTAACGGATGAGACGATAGAGCGTTATCACCAGTTGATGTTACGAGAAGGCAATCGTGAAGCGGTGGTGAGTGTTCTACAGACGCTAACGAACATTAATACTGACGGTATTAAGCAGGTTAAAGTGCCAACGCTGATTCAGTGGGGAGAAAAAGATGCTTGGATACCGCTGACTCATGCTCAGCAATTTGCGGATGAAATTGAAGGGGCTAAGTTAATTACGTATCCAGGAGTCGGTCATATTCCGATGGAAGAAATTCCAGATGAGACTGCGCAAGATGCGAAAAAGTTTTTAATGCTAGTAATAGAAGAGCCAAAAACAATTGCACCTAAGCAAGTAACGCCTGTCGTTTTATAGATCGAATAATGAGCAGCCGATGGGCTGCTCATTATGGTTTTTCAAGATGCTTTTAAGGCACTACTGCTAAAGAGAGCTCCTTTAAAGAGAGCTCCTTTAAAGAGAGCGTATTTAAAGAGAGCGCCTGGGGTCTGCGATAATGTTAGCGAAGATTAATCCTGCGACCAACGACATCAAAATCAAAAAAGACTGACTTCCAATTTGTTCAATGTGTAAAATCTCTTTCCCAGAAATGACCGTATTCAACCCCATATACAATTTACTGCCCGGAACCAATACCACGATGCCTTGCAGCAATACAATCGCGGCAGGCGCTTTACGCCAGCGAGCAAAAAGGTTCGCGTAGATCCCTAAAAAAAGTGCGGCAAAGAAAATTCCTAATGCGCTACCAAAGTAAGCTGAAGCCACGATGCTCACGCTATGACCTAAGAAGCCTGCCGCCACACCCCAAGGGGCGTCCTTTAAACGAATCTTGAACATCACCATCAATGAAAATGACAATACTAAAACCGCTAACCAGCCGCTCCATTTAGGCAGCCTGACGGCCTCAACTTGCTCGACATTGCCCAGTAAAACACTGGCAATGGCAAAGCCTAAGAAGGCGCCAAAGTAGAGTTTGAATAGCGACATTAAAGCGTCCATTACTCGCACGGTGCCGGATATTAAATCTCGAGCCGCCAGTTCAGACAAGCCAACGGTTAAAGCCAGGCCAGGAATAAAGACAATGATGCTTGCCAGTACCACTAAGGCCATATTAATACTGGGTGCAATAAAGGCGATAGCAGAGGCGGCAAAAGCAGCAAAAAGTGCGGCAAGAGGATCTAGAGCCGATTGTATTCTAGGATGCTTTTCTCCAACCATGACTAAACCATAAATGCCAAGACCTATCATGAAAGAAGCAATAACATCAGCCCAGCTCGTGCCCATTAGCATACTGAAAGCTGCGCTGGCTAAACCAAAGGCGATGAAAATAACCCAACGAGGATAGGGATTAGGCTTGTTGTTGATTTCTTCTAGGCGTAGAAGGGCATCATCAAGATCGCGCTGACCAGAGCATAACTCTTCAACCAATTCATCGGTTCGGGCCAATAGCCCTAAATCAAGATCGCCGGGTTGTACGCGGGCAATATAACTGTGCTCTTGATTTTCACGGTCGTCTTTTGGCCAAAAAACGCAGGTGATCGACGTTGGGCTGATTAAAAAGGACCCGCCTAATTCAAGCGCTGCACTGATTTTAACCAAATGGCCTTCTAGCTGATAAGCTGGCGTTCCGCATTGGTGTAATGTTTTAGCGAGATAAATTAAAAATTTACGGCGCTTCTTAAATAATTTAGTGGGCATGGCTTCGTGGTCGTTATTAATCGCGGGCTGCTATTACTTTAGCAGTAGAAATAAGTAGCTGAAAGAAAAACGGCCTGTTAAAAGAACAGGCCGGTTTCAAGTTGTGCTTCGTCAGTCATCATATCTTTGTGCCAAGGTGGATCAAAGATCAACTGCACCTTCACCGATTCAACGTTGGGTACCTTAGCAACACGATATTCAACATCGCTAATCAAGACTGGCCCCATACCGCAAGTCGGCGCGGTTAACGTCATACGAATGATTACGTTTTTGCCTTCGATATCGATGCCGTAAATTAAACCTAGGTCTAATAAATTCACCGGTAGCTCAGGATCGAAAATAGTTTTCAGTGCCTGGCGAATTTGCTCTTCGTGAACTAAACCATCACCGATATCTTCAAAGGTAATTTCTTCAGATTCAAGACCAATTAATGCGGCATCGGTACCATCAACACGCACCATGTTGCCGTTCAGCGTTAACGTATAGTTACCGCCTAATGCCTGAGTAATGGTCAAAAAAGATCCGGCTGGAATAATAGTCGGCTGGCCACTGGGTACTTTACGGGCAGGACAATCCTGCTGGGAAACAACCATGCGTTTTTCCACGAGATTGCTCCTTTACACTGAAAATGATTCGCCGCAACCACACAGGTCTTTAGCGTTTGGGTTATTAAACTTGATGGTGCTGTTTAGGCCTTCAGTCGTGTAATCAACTTCCGTGCCTTTTACCATCGCTAGATATTCAGTAGGAACATACAGTGCAACATCGTCTGCCACTTGAAAGCAGGTATCTTCAGCGAGCGGTGTTGTCACAAACTCAATCTCGTATTTGAAACCCGAACAGCCACTTTTTTTAACACCAATACGAACACCCATAGCATTGGAATTGGCTAACAGCTTACGCACATGAATCAAGGCCGACTCCGTCATACTGACTTGTTGGCTTTGTTGATTAATTGCTGCGTTTGGATCAAACGTTTCTATGGTCATAACTTATCTCTCAGGAAAATGTTGTCTCTTGTTATTACAATTAACTAGAGTAAAAACATCTTCACTTTTTCAATCGCTTTGAACAGAGCGTCCACTTCATCTAATGTATTGTAGAAGGTAAACGACGCCCGTATTGTGCCTGGAATCTCAAACTGATCCATCACAGGCATAGCACAGTGATGGCCGGTACGAACCGCGATGCCTTGCTGATCTAACAATGTACCCACATCGTGAGGATGTGTACCTTCAATTAAAAAGCTGAATACACTGGCTTTGTTTTTACTGGTACCAATTAAACGAATACCGTCTGTTTGAGCGGCCAATTCATTCGCGCGCGCAAGTAAGGCGTCTTCATGTTTGGCTAAGGCGACACGGTCTAGACTGTTTAAATAGTCAATCGCCGCGGCCATCGCGATAGCGCCTGCAATGTTTGGCGTGCCGGCTTCAAACTTATATGGCAAAACGTTATACGTCGTTTTTTCAAAGCTCACGTGCAAAATCATTTCGCCACCACCTTGATAAGGAGGCATCGCATTTAATAGTTCTTCTTTACCGTACAAAACCCCTAAGCCTGTTGGGCCAAAAAGTTTGTGTCCAGAAAAGGCATAAAAATCACAATCGAGTGCTTGTACATCGATGTCCCAGTGAGCAACGGCTTGTGCACCATCGATCAGGGTTTTTGCACCAACTTTATGGGCTTCACGAATAATGTCTTCAACAGGATTTAAGGTACCCAACGCATTCGACACATGCACCACTGCGACAAATTTTGTTTTGTCGCTGAGCAGTTTTAAATACGCGTCGTAATCTAAAGAGCCATCGTCTAGCACAGGAATAACTTTTAATAGTGCGCCTGTTTGCTCACAGACCATCTGCCAAGGCACGATGTTAGAGTGATGCTCCATGCCGGAGATAATTATCTCATCGCCAGCTTTTACATTCGAACGAACCCAGGTTTGCGCCACTAGGTTAATCGATTCTGTGGTCCCGCGAGTCCAGATAATTTCTTCACTTTTTGCTGCGTTCAGAAATTTCTGCATCGTGGTGCGCGCATCTTCAAACATCTGCGTCGCTTGATCACTTAACGTATGAGCGCCGCGGTGCACGTTGGAATTCGTGGTGCGGTAATAATTAGCAATGGCATCGATAACCACTTGTGGTTTTTGCGTCGTCGCGCCGTTGTCTAAATAGACTAATGGCTTACCGTTAACTTCCTGATGCAATACTGGGAAGTCAGCGCGAATTTGTTCGATGTCCATTTTTTTGCTATCGCTCATATGTTACTTCTTACCTTAAATAATTGTGTTTAATGATTTCTAAAACTAGGAGATTTTCAGAATCAATGTTGGTGGTTTGTGGAGCAAATATCTAAAACATGGATGTTTTAGTTAAGGCTACAAGGATGTATTCACGCCGATTTGCGGAATAGACCACCAACATTGATTCGGTTTAAAAACCAAAATTCACAACTTAATATTTTTACCCAATGTGCTGCATTAATTCTTCATCACGACCAAAGCGTTGAGCTAAGATCGGGCGAATCAAATTGCGAACAGCATCCAGTTCAAGGTTTTCTAATAATTCATTAATAAAACCAAAACTTAACATCACATCAGCTTCTGCTGCGCTAATGCCGCGAGAGCGTAAATAGAAACGCGCTTGCTCGTCTAACTGAGCAATGGTTGCACCGTGAGCACAACGCACATCGTCTGCATAAATTTCAAGCTCTGGCTTGGTATTAATCGTGGCATCGTTAGACAATAACAAGTTCTTATTGCTTAACTCGGCTAACGTCTTCTGCGCATCTGGATGAATATGAATGCGGCCGTTAAAGACAGCTTTCGATTTATCCGCCATGATGCCGCGGAATACTTCCTTCGTCGTACAGTTAGCAATCTTGTGCTCAATGTTGCTGTGGAAATCAATCAACTGCTTATTCTGAGGAAGATAAACCCCGACCAACTCACAGTGACTACCGCCGACATTATGATTCACATTAATATCGTTACGCACAATCTTAGCGCCGAGGCCAAGCTGGAAACTGTCGTAATTTGCATCACGATCAAGATCAACATGAACACCACCAATCTGAATGCTGCCTTCTTGCATCAACTGCAAACGGTAGTGATTCAAACGTGCATTAGGGCCAACTTTTGCTTCAGTAATCGCATTTACAAAACAATTTTGCTCATCGCTATTACTTGCAAAATGTTCAACAATCGTCGCTTCAGCACCGGTTTCTAATACAATCAGTATACGTGCCTGAACCGTAAACGGATTAGCTTGCGCTGTGGTGATATGAGTAATTTGAATGTTTGTTTTCAAATTCTCATTTTTACCGACATGCACCAAAACACCATCCGTCGTCGTTGCATTATTCAACGCCGCAAAAATGTGTTTTTCTTGTTCAATGGCCGTGCCTAAGTTGTCAGCAATAATCGCTTGCTGTGCTTCGTTAGCTTCACTGAAACGCACAACATTCGCTACACTTTCTTTAGAAGAAAGCTCTGCCGAAAACTGACCGTTAACAAATACCAAACGCTGAGCGTCTAACGCAGGAATTGTCGTGAGGGCATCTAAGCCAGCAGCATCATAAGATGCTGCTAAACGACCATAACCTTCTTCGTTTGAAGTAAAACCAAACAAAGACGTAAACTTCCACGCTTCCGTTTTACGGGTTGGAATTTCTTGCTGTAAAAAACTTTCTTTACCGCTTTTATTTAAGGTAGCGATGGCTGCCAGTGATGAACTCTCTTTGCTAAGGTTTTCATCATTAACGGCTAGCAGACCTTTATGAAAATCAGTCATTAGCTAGCTCCGTTCTCAGCTGCATCTTCTAACCAAGCGTAACCTTTTTCTTCTAGCTCAAGCGCTAACTCTTTACCGCCAGACTTAACGATTTTACCGTTAGCCAGTACGTGAACAAAATCAGGCACAATGTAGTCTAATAAACGCTGATAGTGAGTGACGATGATGAAGCTGCGGTTAGGGTCGCGTAAGCTATTAACGCCTTCTGCAACAACCTGCAATGCATCGATGTCTAAGCCTGAATCGGTTTCATCTAGGATGCAAAGCTTTGGCTCTAACAGCATCATCTGCATGATCTCGTTACGCTTCTTCTCACCACCCGAGAAACCTTCGTTAACACCACGCTTCAAGAAGCTTTGGTCTAAATCAACCAATTTGCATTTTGCGCGGGCTAGTTTCAAAAAGCTCACAGAATCTAAAGGCTCTTTACCTTGTGCAGCGCGAACAGAATCAACCGACGCTTTTAAAAATTCTAGGTTAGAAACACCTGGGATTTCAACAGGGTACTGAAATGCTAAAAACAAACCTAAACGTGCGCGTTCTTCAGGATCTAGATCTAATAAATCTTTACCTTCTAGTTCAGCACTGCCGCCCGTTACTTCATAGCCTTCACGACCTGAAAGCACGTTGCCTAAGGTACTTTTACCAGCGCCGTTCGGGCCCATAATCGCGTGAATTTCACCCGGCTTAATATCTAGGTTTAGGCCTTTTAGAATGTCTTTGTCTTCAACTTTTGCTTGTAAATCTTTGATCGTTAACATGTTGTATTTTCCTGAAATTTTTAAATTTTGTTTTTGGGGGCAAACTAGTGGTTCATATCTTTTGTAATAACAGTGCGAAAAACAAAAGCGCAAGATAGATATATTAAAACCACATCCCTGTACGTCTGCCAGCCTGGCCATCCATGGCCAGTTGTAATTCGGCAAACAAAGCGAAGCTTTGTAGCTCTTGCCGAATTACCCTACGGATCCTTCTAGCGATACTTCTAATAATTTGCCGGCTTCTACAGCGAATTCCATTGGCAATTCTTTAAATACTTCTTTACAGAATCCGTTAACAATCATAGAAACGGCTTTTTCAGTATCGATGCCACGCTGTTGGCATAAGAACAACTGCTCGTCAGAAACTTTTGACGTGGTTGCTTCGTGTTCTACTACGGCGCTTGGGTTTTTACTTTCTATATAAGGGAACGTATGAGCGCCACACTTATCACCAATTAATAATGAGTCACACTGCGTGTAGTTACGTGCGCCTGTTGCACCAGGGCCCATCTTAACTAAACCACGGTAAGAGTTTTGGCTCTTACCGGCCGAGATACCTTTAGTGATGATGGTCGACTTAGTGTTTTTACCTAAGTGAATCATCTTGGTGCCGGTATCGGCTTCTTGGAAGTTATTGGTTAACGCAACGCTGTAAAATTCGCCAACAGAGTTGTCGCCTTTTAAAATGCAGCTTGGGTATTTCCAAGTAATCGCTGAACCTGTTTCTACTTGTGTCCAAGAAACTTTAGCGTTGGTATGAGCAACAGCGCGTTTCGTTACGAAGTTGTAAATGCCGCCTTTACCTTCGCTATCACCTGGGTACCAGTTTTGTACCGTGGAGTATTTGATTTCAGAATCATCATGAGCGATCAATTCTACTACCGCCGCATGCAATTGGTTTTCGTCACGCATTGGAGCGGTACAGCCTTCCAAATAGCTTACGTGAGAACCTTCGTCGGCAATAATAAGGGTGCGCTCGAACTGACCTGTTTTTTCTTCGTTAATACGGAAGTAGGTCGATAATTCCATTGGGCAGCGAACGCCTTTCGGAATATAAACAAACGAACCATCACTGAATACCGCAGAGTTTAGCGCAGCATAATAGTTGTCTTTTTGTGGAACGACAGAGCCCATGTACTTTTTAACCAGTTCTGGATGCTCATGAACGGCTTCAGAAATAGGCATGAAAATAACGCCGGCTTCAGCCAGCGTTTTACGGAAGGTTGTTCCTAATGACACAGAGTCGAATACGATATCAACCGCAACACCGGCTAAAGCGGCTTGTTCGTGCACTGGAATGCCTAGCTTTTCGTAGGTCGCCAATAACTCAGGATCAACTTCGTCCAAGCTTTGCGGACGATCTTCCATACTCTTTGGTTCAGAGTAATAAGAGACTTCTTGGAAATCGATGTCTAGGTGCTGAACCTGAGCCCAGTTAGGCGGCGTCATTTCTTTCCACGCGGCAAAGGCTTTTAATCGCCATTCAAGCAACCATTCTGGTTCGCCTTTTTTGGCTGAAATAAAACGGACGGTATCTTCGTTTAGGCCAGGCGCTAGTGTTGCAGATTCTACATCGGTAATAAAACCAGCTTCGTATTCTCTGCCTATCTGGCGATCGATTTCTGCGTTATCAGTCATAGGAACGACTCTCATCTCTATCATCGTCTACGGCCGTTTGGGAGCAACTATTATTCAATGGGCTGAAAAACAGTGGGCGGCCGTGATGTTGGTTTGTAATACCATACTAATTTGGTAGGGTATTTTAATCAATACCAATCTGGTATCGATTAGTAAATTATGGGGCGGTATTCTATCAAAGTGAGCAGTTTTTCACCAATCAAATTGATACTTCTGCCCTAGATAGGAATGGGTCGTATTTGGCCAGTCGTATGTTAATGACAGGGTGGCATTTGAGAATTAATCGATAGCCTCTGATATGATGAAGCCTCTGTAAACTAAAGAACTCTTTAAATGCTAAGAATTGGCAAATTAACCGATTATGGTTTGGTGGTATTAAACCAGCTAGCCCTTGCGGGTGCTGTTAAGCAATCAACCGATGATATTTCTCAGGCGACAGGCTTGACCGTTGCGACTGTGCGTAAGGTTATGAAAGCGATTGTGGATGCAGGCTTGGTTAATGCTCAACGTGGTTCAAAAGGGGGTTATCGTATTGCTCTTGCGCCTGCTCAGATCAGTGTTTTAGACGTAGTGCAGGCTTTTGAAGGCCCCATTTCGTTAACGGAATGCAGTGCGGACGATAATCAGTGTGAAATTACGGATTCTTGTTCGTTATCCAGTAACTGGACTGGTATTAACGACTTACTTTTACGGGTTTTAGGGGACATCACCCTGGATGATATCCGCAACCCTGGGGTTCAAGATACCTTGCATCACCAGATAGTCGATCAGTTACAACGTATTCAGTTGGTTAATTTATAAACTGATTTCATAAGCATTCACTATGACAAAAATGAGCACTAGTCGACAAAGTTGAGCTTAGGAATTTGGATTGCTCTCAGAATGAGAACTAAGTTCGATTAGTTCTTTATCATTAGGGACATAATCACTCTACCCATTCAGCAAGAACTGAGACGATTATGTATCACTATCTATTATCACTCATCACTGCATTAATATTATCGATTGCCACTTTAACGGCATCTGCTGAACAGACTTCTACTGTTACAACCGGCTTTGAAGAAGAAAGTAAGCTTCAGGGCTATGGCGCGTTTACGAGCCTTAATAAAGATTGGATGTTGATGGCGTTATACGTTGACCCTGTTGACGAAGCTAAAGGAACAGCTGCTCCACAACGACTAGAAATTAAAATATCGACTGAAAAATTCAGCCAGCGCCGCTTTCGCTCATTATGGTTAAATGCCTTAGCGATTGAGCATGGCGCGGAGAAAATGGCAGCCATGCAAGGTGAGCTGAATCAATTCTTTGATTTAATACAACAGCCGCTAACGTCTGGTGATATTTTAATTATTGAACGTACTCAATTTGGTGATAATACGAGTAATGAAATAAAAATTAATTATCATACGCTGGCTAATTTATCCTCTGATTTTTTGCCTTTTATGGTGAAAAGCCTTGTGGGTCAGCATCCTCCTACTCAAGCATTGAAATCGGGCTTGATGGGTGAAGAAAGCTTGAGAACACAAACCAACTTGAGCATTCGCTTCGATCGATTAGAGCCTACTTTACCTCGCATTGCAGAAATCTCTCGCTGGCGTAAGCGTATTCTAGCGAGTAATTAATCGCTGTTTCATGAGTGTACGTTAGTGGCTTATTACTGAGCGACTAACGTCATAAGCTATTTAAATTCATATCAACTTAAGGTTATTCACCTCGAAGTATCTGGCCGTTAAATCTTAAACCAGGCAGTTGTTCACTGGTGCCAAAATCCCATATCGATTCATCCCAACCTTTATAAAGAGTAACCGGCTCGTATAGTCCTTCATTTTTACCGTCACTTGAAACACACGCACTATTATTGCTTGTGGTATCTGCGTTAACAGCACAGCGTAATATTGGTGAGTCAAAGCCAATATAGCCATTCTCTTCTCTAGCGCTGGTACTGTGTTTTTGTTGTGATAAATCTTCAGCCCAGTAGCTATGGAACACTTCAGGTGCGAATGCACCTTTACCCACTAATCCGCCGTGCCTTCCTTGACCTGCTACTAAAGGTTTAAGAATACCTGTATTAATACTGTTAGATACAGACAGCTTACTCAGGTGAGCATTGCCAACGAGACCGCCTGTTGTAACAGCGGTTACCGTACCTCGATTCATACTGTTGCTGACGCTTACTTTTGCTTGAGTAAATCCAATGAGGCCGCCAGCAGACGAGCGTTCATGAGTTGCGTTGATATCAATACTATTAAAACTAGACTCAAGGTGGGTATCGAACGCAAGGCCGATAAAACTACCTACGGAAGTGCTTCCGGTTATTGAGCCTAGATGGCCTACTAGACCCAGCTGTTTGATGAATGCGTTATTGGTTACTGAGAATAAACCGATTTTTGATGTGTATTCATCATGAATGTATAAGTTCTTGATTAGGTACCCATTGCCATGAAAGGTGGCTGAAAAAGGCGCTTCTCGAGTTCCAATAGGGAGCCAACCAAAGCCTTGGTCCCAGTACTCATCTGCGCTGTCCATCATGCCATCATTATTGGTATCAAAATCTAAATCCGTGGTTAATTCGAAGCCGTTGCATCCATCAATCTTATCATCGGCTAATGTGGGGCAGCCGGTATTAGATCCATAAAGTTTTTTGCCATTAACATTATTTCTTATTTCATTTAAATCACTCAGATCGTTAATCTCAATAAGGCCATTATTATCTAAGTCGTAATCGCTGCGGCCACTATTATCTATTCCGTTAAGGGCATATGTAGGGCTACTGAAAAGTAAAAAAAGTTGAATTGCATATCGTTTGTTTATTGATTTCTGCGTGGCTGAAATATTGCCGGAGCAGGGTTTGTTCTTTATGAATAGCATCAAGTTCGTCCATGTAAATTGATTCAAGCGGAGGTTAGCACAAAATTGTATATTACAAAAAAAGAGGGTTGAAATTACCCTTAGTTGGTACTGTTCGGGTACAATCTCGTCCATTTTTAAACCTTAAGTATTCGAACTAGAAAATTATGTCTGATGACTATCTTGACCGTTTTGGTGGCATTGCCCGTTTATATGGTACCGAAGGCCTAGAGCGCCTGCGCAATGCGCATGTATGTATTATTGGTATTGGTGGCGTGGGCTCCTGGGCTGCTGAAGCCGTTGCTCGAAGTGGTATTGGCGCAATTACCTTGATTGATATGGACGATCTTTGTGTCACTAATATCAATCGTCAGTTACCGGCAATGGATGGTAATACAGGCAAGCTCAAGATCGACGCTATGGCTGAGCGGTTAAAAGCGATTAATCCACATTGCAAGATCACAACTCACATGGACTTTGTCACAGAGAAAAATATGAAGGCCCTAATTCATACGGGTTTTTCTTATGTGATTGATTGCATCGATAGCGCTAAAAGCAAAGCCGCTTTAATTGCTCATTGCCATATCAATAAAATCCGTATCGTTGTAACGGGTGGCGCGGGTGGCCAAATTGACCCATTGCAAATCCAGATTATCGATATGAATAAGTGTGCTCATGACCCGCTGATTTCTAAAGTGCGTTCAATTTTGCGCAAAGATTACAGCTTCTCTCGTAACCCTAAGCGCTATTATTCGATCCCTTGCGTCTACTCGACTGAACAAATGACTTACCCACAGCCCGATGGCAGTGTGTGTCGAATAAAGCCTGATGATGACGGCAGTACGCGATTAGATTGTGCTTCAGGTTTTGGCTCGGCGACTATGGTGACGGGGACTTTTGCTTTTGTTGCCGCTTCTAGAGTTGTGAAGCGTATCGCAGAAGGCGCGGGTAAAAAATCTTAAAGGGTGGTGAGACTCAGGCTATACTAAGTATAAAGAATTATAGATAGGAATAGGGCAATGGCAGATCCAAAGTACGATATTTACTTTCGTGGAGAAATCTTACCGGGTGCTGATGCTGCTCAGGTTAAGTCTGCAATTGCACAAATATTCAAAGCTGATGCTGCTAAATTGGCAACTCTTTTCTCGGGCAAAGTTAATACCATCAAAAAATCGGTGGATAAGGCCACCGCGGCAAAATATCAACAGGCATTTAAGAAGGCGGGCGCAAAAGCGGTTATCACGTTGGCAAAAGAAGAGCAGTCTGCAGAGATTCCAGCTACTGCCCCCGTTGCTGCTCAGCAAGAGACTGCGCCATTGTCAGAATCATCGCCAGAGTCCTCGTCAAAACATGATAGTACAGCTGATAGTGCGCCAGATAGTACACCTGCGATTCAACAGGCCATTGCCGATGCAAATTGGGATGTATTGCCTAGTGGAAGTGATTTACTAAAGCCGGATGAGCGTCGAGACATTCCTGATGTCGATATTGATACCAGCAGCATTAAGGTTGTGTCGCCATTTGCCGAAATCGAAGTAGACAATAAGCCTATACCGCCAGCGCCTGATACGAGTCACATATCAGTAGCAGAAGTGGGTGAGGATATGAATCCGAATAAGGCTCCACCTGCTGCGGACCTCGTATTGGATTTATCGTCCTTTAGTATTGCGGAAGCAGGCGCGGCATTAACCGATCAGAAAGAAAAGAAAGCCCCTACAGCCCCTGATACCAGTCATATTGAACTAGAGTAGCAAGCGCTGAAGTCTTGATAAGATTCTGCAAGAGTCGTTAGCACCAGCTGGCGATACCTTCGGGGCGCTCTAGTAGCTCTTGAATATTGGCTTCCAGTACTCGATAACCAACATTTCCATAAAGTTTTTGGCGGCCATTATCTAATAAATAGGTTGGGCTCCCTTCTAGTTTGTTTTTCTCTCTCATGTCCATATCGGCACACAAGGCTGCAATCGCAGAGCCATCATTAAGCTTTGCTTGGATTAAATCTGTTGGTAACGACATAGATTGAGCAATCTCTACTAATACGCTTAGCTGGCTAATATCTAGCGCGTCTTGAAAAAATGCTTTGCGGATATTCAAAATCATCGCTTGGAAATCGCTATTGCTGACAACAGCTTCTGCGACCAAAAGCTGGATGGCTTTTAAATATAAATGGCTGTTGGCAGAGGATGCCGGTTTGCACGTTAACCAAACATTTGGATTAATTTTTAAATGTGGAAATCCTTCGGCAACGTTAAGCACGTGTTTGTTGAAACCTTCAAACCCACCTTTATCTTTCCAGCCTTCTGCAATGCGCGTTTGAGTATTGCCAAATAACGTAATGAAATGCTCATTAACCTCAATCTTTTCACCAAACTCTTGGTTCAGTTCATCAAGGCGAATTTGTGCAACGTAGGCCCAGATGCATAAGACATCGGTGAAATAATCTAAAGTTATTTTGGTCATGTTCATTCTCTAGTTTGGAGTTTCTAAAAGATTCACGGATAATTAAATATAACTATAGGGGAATATAGCTAACTGTCAATGAAATCAGCATTAACCGGGTTGAGATATTTACATTCTGTGGTGGCGACAAAGTGGTTTTATGGCTATCTTTATGGTTATCTTTAAAGCTACCCAAGGAAATGACACTGCTTAACTCGTGGATTCTCAGATTGAATCTGCGAAGTACGGCTAGTACGCAGGGTATTTATTATTATGAAAGGAATCATCAGTTTAGTATGAGTAACGAGAATAAAACACTGATCAAGAAGCATATAGACTTATCTTGGAATAAAGGTAAGTACGGGCTATTAAAGCAAATCGTGAGTCGAGGTTTCCGCTACCAGACAACCTTTAGAGATGGCTACCGAGACTTTGAAGGTTATGTCGAATATGTAGAAGATATACGGCGAGCAGTACCAGACTTAGAAGTCATTGTTGAAGAAATAATGGCAGAAGATAATAAGGTAATCACATTCTCTACATTCTGTGGAAGTTTCAATAAACCGTTATTTGGTATGCCGGCTAACGGTAAAATTATCGCTTTTTCCGCGGCTTCGGTATGGCTGGTGAGTCATGGAAAAATCAGCGAGCAAACGACTATGGTTGATCTTGCTGGACTGCAGAAGCAATTGACAGCCTAGTATATTTTTTGACCAAGTCAACCGCTTAATAAAACGCATGTTCTAGACCCTCTGCGCCATTTCCGATACCTAATGTTACATAAATGTCCTATTTTGAAACAATACTCATTTTTATAGCTGGCATACTGCGTCCGATTTTCTTTTGCGTTCATATACTCACCTAGCATAATTTAAACAACTGTGGGTAGTGGATGCTGACTCTTAAAATAGGTTCCCTACAAATGAAACAACGTGTTTTAGTTGCAGCTATTACTGCTGCTGTATTGGCTCCGGCTGCTCAAGCCTCTGGTTATAAATTGAACGAACAAAGTGCTGCGGGCGCGGGTACTGCTTATGCAGGTCGTGCTGCCGTTGTTCAAGATGCAAGTATCGTATTTTATAACCCTGCTGGTATGGTGAAATTAGACCGCGCTGAAGTGACTGTGGGTGGCTCTGTTCTAATGACATCCGGTAGCTTCGATCTTGATAGCTACACTAATTCAGCAGGTCAAAAGTATACCTCTGTAGAGAGCCCTTACTCAGACGGTGGTGATTTCCTTTCTACAGCCGTTGTTCCATATGCTTATTATGCACGACCTATTAATGAAAAGTTTGCAGCAGGTTTTGGTATCTTTGTACCGTTCGCAACGAATACGGACTACGATGACGATTTCATTGGCGGTGCACTGGCCGACCAAACTAAATTAACCTCGGTTGATTTTCAGCCGGCATTTGCGTATCGCGTTAATGATCAGTTCTCTGTGGGTTTTGGTTTAGACATTACTTACATGAAGGGTTTGTTGTCTAAACAGGTTGATACAATTCCTTATTTAGAAAATACTCCACTTGGTTCTTCTGCGAATAAAGGTTTTGAAAATCATTATGAAGTTGAAGGTGATGATTGGCAGGTTGGCTATAACTTAAGTTTGATGTGGGATATTAATTCAGACATTACTTTGGGTGTGACTTACCGTTCAGAAATGGACTTTGAGTTAGAGGGTGATTCGGAATTCGAAAAGAAAGAAAATATTCCTGTATTTTCTTCAGCTACTAATACTGTTGTAGTTATTCCTTATATAGGGAATCAAGCTTCTGAAGTGCCGATTACGACGCCTCAGTCTTTAACCGTTAGTTATGCTCACAAATTAACCAATAAATTACAGTTGGTTGCAGGTATAACGTGGACTCAGTGGTCTGTTTTTAAAGATTTCGATGTTAAATCGACTGAATCAGAAGTAGGCATGATCGAACGTTTAGGTGGTTTAGATGAAGGCTACATCGGTCATATCGAAGAAAACTGGAATGATGTGACGGCGGTTGCGATTGGTGCTAACTATCAGTTAAACGATGATTGGCTATTACGTGCAGGTTATGCGAATGACCAAAGCCCTGTCAGCAACTCTTATCGTACCGCTCGTGTTCCTGATAACGACCGTGAATGGTTGAGCGCTGGCTTTAACTACCGTATTGATCAGGATTTAGATGTAGATTTTGCTTTCTCTTATATGTTCTTTGAAGATACTAGAATTGATGAATACAACCGAGATTTAGCGGGTAATCCAAAAGATCTAACCAACCTACAGGGTGAATACTCTATGGATGCCATGGGTATTTCTTTCCAGGTGAACTACAAGCTTTAATCATTCAAATGATTGAGTAAAAAAGTAGTTAGTAGAAAGGGCGACTGGGTTAAACCAGTCGCCCTTTTTTGTTATGGATGTTTTTCGTTATACTCACTGCATAACGTTAAAATAAGAGAAGTAAGCATGTCTAAAAAAACAGTCGGCCTAGCTGGCTTAGCCGGTTTAACAGGTTTGGGCAATGGTGGTACGAACAGCGATACAACCACTGCATCAGATCAAAGCGCCAGTGCAGGTTCGGTTTACTCGACTGAGCTAGGGCGCACTTGCCCAGAGTGTGGAAAAGCAAAAGGTAAATGTGTCTGTAGTAATGAATCAATGCCTGAAGGTGATGGCATTGTGCGTATTCAGCGTGAAACTAAAGGCCGTAAAGGTAAGGGTGTTACTTTAATTACAGGCGTTTTATTAGCCCCGGCCGAGTTGAAAAAACTGGCGAAAGAATTAAAACAAAAATGTGGTGTGGGTGGTGCGGTAAAAGACGAAGTGATTGAAATTCAAGGCGATGTGCGCGAGCAGATGTTTGATGAAATGAAACAGCGTGGCTTTACTGTGAAAAAAGCGGGCGGTTAAATTAGTTACTTAAATCAGTCTGTAAAATGAGTATAAAAAATTCAAATAAAAAAGGCGTCTACTTTTGATATAGGGTAGACGCCTTTTTTGTTTCTAAAGTTCTTTAAGTAAACGCTAGCTATTTATTCAATAGATAGTTCACTAATAAAGGCACAGGGCGACCTGTAGAACCTTTGTTTTTACCACCAGAATGCCAAGCAGTTCCTGCGATATCTAAGTGAGCCCAAGACTGACCTTCCGTGAAACGTGCCAAGAAACATGCAGCCGTTGTAGAGCCCGCAAGACGGCCACCAATGTTGGCGATATCGGCGAAGTTAGAGTCTAACTGTTCTTGATAATCGTCTTCTAACGGCAAGCGCCATACTTTATCGTGAGAATCGACAGCCGCTTTTTGCAACTCGGCCGCTAATGATTCATCTTCGGTGAATAAACCCGAGTTCACGGTTCCTAGAGCCATCATGCAAGCGCCGGTTAAAGTTGCGATATCAACAATAGACGCAGGCTTTAGATTATCAATCGCATAAGTCAAAGCATCACATAATACTAAGCGACCTTCGGCATCGGTATTTAGAATCTCAACCGTTTTACCGGAAAGCGTCGTGACGACATCGCCAGGCTTACTGGCATTACCTGCAGGCATATTCTCTGCGGTGGTGATCATGCCGATGATGTTGATCTTAGGCTTTAGCTCAGTCAAGGCAGTCATGGTGCCTAATACAGACGCTGCACCACACATGTCGTACTTCATTTCATCCATGCCAGCGCCAGGTTTTAAGCTGATGCCGCCGGTATCGAAGGTAATACCTTTACCTAAAATAAGATGAGGGGCTTCGTTAGCATCCGCCGCGCCTTGGTATTTCATGATGATGAATTTACCCGGTTCGCTAGAGCCTTTAGAGACTGAAACGAATGCACCTGCGCCCATCGCGTCTAATTCAGCTTCATCGATAATTGTGGTTTCGATTAAGCCAGTTTCTTCGGCTAATGCTTCAGCCTGTTCTGCTAGGTAGGTTGGGGTGCAAATGTTAGGTGGCATGTTGCCAAGGTCTTTGGCCACAGAAACGCCGTGGGCAATTGCTTGGCCTTTTTCTAGCGAGGCTTGTACGTCGGCATCGCCTGCCCAAAGAATGTTTTCAATGGAGTCGGAGTAATCTTCTTTTTCGTGCTCTGGCTTGCTCTTGGTCTGGTCAAATAAGTACAGAGCATTTTCACACGCAATTGCAGCTTGCTCAGCTTTCCAAGCATTGTCTTTGCCAATGACTGGAATATCTTGTAGGTATAATGCCGCTTGAAGAGCACCTGATTTTTTAATGGCGCTAGCAGCCGCTTCGGCGACTTTAATGTAGTTTTTGGCGGTTATGCCCTCGGCTGTTTTACCGGTACCGACTAAGATTAGGCGTTGAGCCGTAATGCCCGGTACTTTGAATAGCATCAGGGTTTCGCCCGTTTTACCATCGAAGTCGCCACTATCAAAAATGTCGGTTAAATATTGCTCAGCGGCTTTGTCGATGCTATTGGCGGCGCTCGATAATTTGCCTTTGTCATCGATGCTTACAACGATGCAGCTGGCCAAAAGTTCGCAGGCATTCTCTTGAGTAGTGCTGAATTGCATTATTTGCTCCGGTTAAGATAGAAATACGATTTAAAAAGATCTGAATATGAGTATAACGATAAGACATATATGGGTGCTTTGGAAAGAAATATCAAGCTTCTTTTGAGTTCGTCTTTACTGGCTGAATTAATGAGAAAGCTATACACTGCGCGATAGCAGTAATATTGTTATTTTATGGCGCTATAGAAGGCTGAAAGTTTGATTATTTTTCGATATTTGTCCCGAGAATTGTTTACCTCAATGGCAGCGGTCACTGGGATATTGTTAATGATATTGATGAGCAGTCGCTTAATTTATCAGTTGACCGCCGCTGCAGCGGGGAAAATTCCCCTTGAAATTGTGTTTTTCACCTTGTTACTCCGCATGCCATCCTTCCTTGAGATGATTCTTCCTTTGTCTCTGTTTATCGCAATTTTATTAGCTTATGGCCGATTGTACGCCGAAAGTGAAATGACGGTTCTAACGGCAACGGGCTTCTCAAGTGGAAAGCTGTTGGGTTATACGTTATTGCCCGCCGGTATTATTACTCTTTTAGTCGCTTTCTTTAGTTTGTATCTAAGTCCACTTGGGGCTCAGAAAATGGAAGACCTGTATCGTAAGCAAGCCTCAATGACTGAGTTTGAATTATTAGTACCTGGTCGATTTCAAAGTACCGCAAAAGGCTCTCGAGTTACCTATACCGAAGGCTTAAGCAATGACAAAAGCCAAATGAATAATGTCTTTATTGCCGATGGAAACACCATTTTACTCGCCGAATCTGGAACGCAAAAAGTGAATCCTGATACTGGGTCACGATTTTTAGAGCTACACAATGGTAAGCGCTTCGATATTACGCCGGGTAAGTTAGATGCCGAGATTTTAGATTTTGAGTTGTACGGTGTGAAAATTGCGGGTGAGCAAGCCGAGCGACGAAGAATTAAAAAAGAAGCCATACCGACCAGTGAGTTATTTGGTAATGAAAGTGAAAGGCATGTTTCTCAGCTGCAGTGGCGCTTTTCGTTAATTATTATGGTGCCTATTTGTGCGATGATCGCTTTTCCACTTTCTAAAGTGAACCCTCGACAGGGGCGATTCGCTCGTTTATTCCCCGCGATTATTTTATTTATGATGTACATAACACTGCTTATTTCTTTGAGGGGCATGTTAAGTAAAGGCAATATCGACCCCGAAATTGGTATGTGGTGGGTGCATGGGGTGTATGCATTGATAGGCTTAGGATTGTTATTTATACCCGAGTGGAACCGTCGTCGTAAGATTAGGAAGTTGTGATGCGCCAGTTAGATTCTTATATTGCACGTACTGTTTTAATGGCAACGATGGTTGTCATGATTGTGATTGTTGGCCTTGATGCAATTTTCACCCTAGTTGATGAGTTGGATAATATAAAAGGTAATTATCAGCTGGTTGATGCATTGTTCTTTTCAGGTCTTCGACTTCCACGCCGCATTTATGAATATATGCCCATGGCGTGTCTTATTGGTTGCTTGGCTGGGCTAGGCTCAATGGCAGCGAATAGTGAATTAACCGTTATGCGAGCGGCGGGGATTTCGATCAACCGTATCGTATTTGCAGTATTAAAGCCGATGGCTGTATTGATGTTCATTTCTTTATTATTGGGCGAATATGTTGTGCCATCTTTAGAGCGCATTGCACAGGCACATAAAGCGGTTGCCCAAGGTGCTAATGAAGCACTGTCGAATAAAGGCAAAGGTTACTGGCATCGTGAAGGTGATACCTTTATGCGCTTTAATGCGGTAGAGCCCGGTGGTGTATTGCACGGCATAACACGCTATGAATTTACAAAATCAGCGTCTAAGCAGTCTGAATTAGACGTAACCGATACGGCGAATGAGCAGCGTGCTGATGAGTTGAAACAGGTCGTCTATGCCCAGCGAGCGATCTATCAACGTTCGTATTGGCAGATGGAAAACATTGTTATTACTCATTTTGAGAATGATAAAGTCTGGCGTGAAAAGCATGAAACGGGGCGCTGGGATACCGAGCTAACCCCTGAGAAACTCAGTGTTGTGATCGTCAGTCCTAGGGATATGTCAATTTCAGGTCTCTATCGCTACGCCAGCTATCTGGATGATCAAGGCTTAAATTCTGATGCCTATATGCTGTCTTTTTGGCGAAAAATAACTCAGCCTTTAAGTACCTTCGCACTGGTGATCTTGGGAATCTCTTTTATCTTTGGCCCTTTACGATCAGTAACTCCTGGTTATCGAATTTTTAGCGGAATTATTGTGGGGATGATTTATAAGTATGCCGAAGAGCTGCTTTCTCCTGCGAGCATCGTTTTAGGATTTGAGCCTATTTTAGCCAGTATAATTCCTATCGGATGCAGTTTTGCACTGGGGTTATTACTAATGAGAAAGGCCGCTTAACACTTCATTTTAAAAAGCTCGCTAATTCACTAGCGGGCTTGTCATAAAGTCTTTAGTATATTTAGTTAGTCAATTTTTGATAGACAAGATAATAACAATAATAAATAAAAATACTGAAAGGCCTTTTAATGTTAGAACTGTTTTTCTCAGCATTCGGTGCAGGTATCTGTATTGTGCTGATGATGTTATTACTTAAAGATTTCTCTCATGCTAATGCGGCTCGTGCTTTCTTTGTATTAATCTTTGGTGCCTTTGTTTCTTTATGCCATAACTGGCTACCCAAAGAATTACATGTTTATGCCTACATGGTTGAGAGTGGGACGCCTGCCTTTTTTTGGATCAGTTGCCGTTTGATCTTTCAGGAAGGTAGATCACTCCCTCGAATTGGCCTTATCGTCGCCATCTTCAGCATCGTAGCACCTGTTCTGAGGCACCTAATTACCCTATCGCTCGGAATGACACCGCAATGGGTAGAATTCATCGGTCGAGAAGTTCAGCAATATTGCGAGTACGCACTAATTATTATGGGGATCTTTGCTTTATTGAGAGGCCGAGAGGATGACATGGTTGAATCCCGAAGGCGTTTACGTTGGGCCATTATGGGCGCTGCTGGTTTGTCGCTAGGCTGGTCGATTTTCTCATTCAATCTCAATTTTGGTTCCGATGCTTCTAGAATATTTGCGATCGATTTATCTCTGCTTGTCATTATTTGGTTCTTGGTTAAAGGTCGCTCGGATATTTGGGGGGGAATTAAATTGCATAAGAATGTCTTTGAAAATGGCAATCTTATTGCTGATCAAGAACGCGCCAAGCTTGTTAATAGCGCTGTTTTAGATGCAGAAAATACCTTGATAGAACAAGAGAGCAACGAAGCAAGTGGGCCTATTCCTAGTGCAGAACAAGCCTCATTATTGATGCGCGAATCAGAAACCCTGATCCGTGTGAAAGCGATTATGCTAGAAGGCTTTTATCGCCGAGAAAATCTTACCTTAAAGGATCTTTCTGATGCTTTAGAAGTTCCGGAGTACAAGGTTCGAGCGACAATTAATAAAGAGTTAGGCTACCGAAACTTCAATGAATTCATTAATGAATATCGTATTAAAGAAGCGGCAAAAAGGCTGAGGGAGGAACCCGAGACGCCCATATCCAATATCGCTCTAGACGTAGGTTATCGTACGCTGAGTTCATTCAACCGTGCATTTAGAAAAGAAAAAGACACTACGCCAACAGCTTTTAGAGAAGGGTATTGACGCATTTTTACTAATCAAAAGCTGCATTTCAAGAAATGCTTGGTCGCTTTTAATAAAAAATACATCACCCTCCGGCCTTAGTGGTACATGGGTTTGAATGAATTGCACAACGAATGTAACGAACTCCTCAGCGAAAGGGTTTTACCCTCCTCATAGGTATCAGTTCTACTTGTGAGGCTTCAGTAAATTCGACATGGCGATATAATATTAATAAATGCCATAACAATTTAAAGATGATGAAAATCCTCTACTGAAGCCTAACGATAGAAATATAAAAATCCCGATTTTAAGGGATGTTACCTTTGAGGCTCAGAATGATTAAATCCAATAAATCCTTATCAAGTATCCCTTTAATTAAATTAGGTTTGGCATCGGCTATTGCTGTTGCCGCTTTCGGTATGACTGGCTGTGGTGGTGATAGTGATGATAAAAGTAGCGGAGCAGCTCAGGTCGCTATTGATCCTTGTTTAAGTGCTGATTGCACCGCTTCTGGTTTTGTTTTGCCTGCTAATGCAATTTATGTTTCGCCAGATGCTGCCGATGGTGCAGATTTGAAAGACGCGCTGATTACAGCGTTGACTGATATTCCTGATAATGCGGTTATTGTTCTGCCAAAAGGCTCCTTTATCGTTAGCTCTGCCATTACTGTTACTGATGCAACAGGCATTACGATTACAGGTCATGGTATGACCGATACAAAATTAGATTTTAGCTCTGCGCCTGATGATGATGGCTTCAAATTTGCGGGTGGTAACGATATTACCATTCGTGACTTGGGCGTTTATGAAGCGCCTAAAAATGGAATCAAAGCGGATGGCGTTAATGGTATTCATATCACCCATACCTCCGCTATCTGGGAAACAGATTTAGAGGAAGGCGGAGATAATAACGGTGCGTACGGTTTGTATCCTGTTTCTAGCCAAAATGTATTGATGGATTATAACTACTCAAAGGGTTCAGCTGATGCCGGAATCTATGTAGGCCAATCCAATAATATTGTTGTGCGTAATAATATTGCAGAGCATAACGTTGCAGGTATTGAAATTGAGAACTCAAACAATGCGGACGTTTATAATAATGTTGCTTTTGATAACGCTGCAGGCATCTTAAGTTTTGACTTACCGGGTTTACCTCAAGCATACGGTGGTGGGGTTCGTATATTTAATAATGCGACTTACGATAATAATATCCCTAACGTCGGTGCGGGTGCTGTAAGTCTTGCTCCATCTGGTACTGGGATTTTGATTTTTGCGACCAGCGATGTTGAAATTTATAACAATACCATTGTCGATAATGATACGGCGGGTATTGAAGTTGCGAGTTATTTTTTAGCCGATGATGATGTGGCAAATTATCCGACTAATTATGGTTCAACGATGGCGAATGGTTGGAGCCCACTGATTAAAAATATCAATATTCACGATAATATCTTCAAGGATAATAGTCTTGCAGTGCCGCCAAAGGCTGGTTTGCTTCAGCAAATTATTGCAGGTTATCAATCACCTTATAATTCGACAGGTAGCGCACAAACAGCGCCAGCGATTATCTATGGTGGCATTGGCGAGCTGCTTTCAAATGCGGCTCAGCTAACAGGCTTTAATCAACTCGTCGGTGAAGATGCTACTGCAGACGGCGTTAACTATAATCCCTATACCGCCGCAGATCTTGTCTGCTCTCACAGCAATATCAATGATAATAACAAAAACACACTGAGCAGTAATGATCTCAATGTAGGATTGGTATATGGCACTGTTGCGACAGATACAAATAACTGGAATGAAGATCAAAGCGCACCTGAAGCAACCTTGCGTATCGACAAAATGGAAAACAATACGCTATTAGATTGTACTCTGGAGCGACTTTCTCCTGCGGTTGTTACTATCAATAATAAAAAATATGGCTGTACTGCGGATGACTCTGCTTTAGCCGCTTGCGCACTTTAATTAATTAACGACCTTTATCTAAGAGGGCTCTGTGATGAGGCAGGGCTCTTTTTATGACTATTTTTGGGTTGTAATATAATTTTATAAGTAGGTGTTTCAAGGTTGCGTTATGAATAAAAAAAATAAATTTCAAATAAAAATAAAATATTTATCGATACTTACAATAAGTGCTTTGCTTGCTGCTTGTGGGGGGGGAAGTAGTTCAGAAGAAGCTGCTGGTTCGGATTTAGATATTGATTTAGACGGTTCTAGCGCCTCGTGTGAATTTAGCGAAACAGGTGTCAATTGGGCAGCATTGTTAACAAAAAATTGCCCTAAACTATCAGATTATAATTTGTTCTTAGATCAAGCTGACCCTACTAGTGGGCCTAATGAGCAAGGTATTCCGTACGATTTATCGACTCCGTTATTTACTGACTACGCGACAAAGTATCGTTTTGTGTTTGTTCCAGAAGGCAAGGTAGCAACGTATTCTGAGCATGAGGTAATTGAGTTTCCTGTGGGAACGGTTTTAGTAAAAACTTTTTCGATGCCTGAAAATACTGCTAACCGTGGTGTTAATGAAACCCATATAGAAACCCGTTTATTGATCCACCGTGCAGATGGTTGGACAGCACTTCCTTACTATTGGGATTCGGCGACTGATGCTTCTTATATCGTGACGGGTAAATCGATTGAAATGGCTATTACCCATAACGGTCAGCCTTTGGCATTTGAATACGGTGTGCCACAGAAAAATCAGTGCACTAACTGTCATGCCGTGGTGCCTGTGCTGGATAAGAATGACCCGCAAGATAAGCGAAAGTCTATTTTTAAGCCGATAGGACCAAAGGCTCGCTTTTTAAATTACGATTATGATTATGGTAGTCAGGTTGAAAATCAATTAGCGCATTGGGAAAGTGAAGGAATACTGACCTCAGTACCGACAGATAAAGCGGCGATTAACTCTGCCCCTATTTTTAAAGATACGACTGCGTTAGCAGGATTAACAGATGAAGAGTTAACGGTCATGGCGCGTGGGTATTTAGATATTAACTGCGCTCATTGTCATCGCCAAGAATTAACGATTCCTGAGGCTAATTATGCTGGGGCTGCAGGGGATAGTGGCTTAACGGTCGAGTTTAATCGCGATTTTGATACAGAGCCAGGTCGTTTTGGTATTTGTAAAACGGCTGTAGCGGGTGGTTATCAGGCAGAAGAAAATGGCTATAACCAATACCCTAGAGATATTGTTCCTCAGCATGCCGATCGTTCTTACTTGTTGTATCGAATGAATACCAATGATGGCCGCCATAAAATGCCTGAACTAGGGCGAGGGAGTATTCATAAAGAAGGGGTCAAGCTTATCGAGGCTTGGATAAATTCAATGGACGCGAATGATTGTGGTTTGAATGATCTGATTGATTAACTAACAATTGAGCCATTTAACGATGGGGTTGCAGGTTAAAAGGTTAAAACGGGCGTAATAAAAAGGCGAGTTAGCATTAATGCTAACTCGCCTTTTTGCTAGATCACTGAATTTAATCCTGAGGATCAAATACAATGCGAGTAAAAGACGCATGGTCATGCCACGTCTTTTCTTGCTTATCCCACAAAGCCCACCAAAACCCTAAACCACCCAAACCAATCGAGAAAAAACCAATGGCGATGCGTAGCATACATTGTCCAAGGGAAAGCTGGTGGTGAGGTTTAAGTTCGTTCGCAATTTTTAATCCCCAGGCTTTCATGCCCAGCGTCTGCTTTTGACGGCGCCAAAAGGTAGTGTAAAAAAAGAAAATGATAATGAAAAAGTAACTCGCCACCACAGGAATCGGTAGTTCGCCAACAGGGGTGCCATCATTTAAAAGATTAGAACTTAATGGAATCAGAATCGCAGCCAATAAAAAGCTGATACCCAATATATTGAATAGGTCATAAACCATCGCGGCTAGGCGACGCCATAGGGGAGCTGAAGGAAGATTGATGTCAGACATAATAATTGGCTTAAAAAGTAATTGGCTTAAGGAGATTGCAAAGATTCGCTGCATAGTAGCAGTTCGGTGAAAATCGGTCTAACGAAAGAAGTCGTGATTAAGCGGGGTAGGAATATGACAAGCATAAAAAAGCCCCGTATGTATAAAACATACGAGGCTTTAGAATTTGGTACCAGTGGGCGGAGTCGAACCGCCACTCCCTTGCAGGAACCGGATTTTGAATCCGGCGTGTCTACCAATTTCACCACACTGGCCTGAATCTCGTTCAGAGGCCGCGTATAATACTGTTTTTTGAAAGGGTGTCAACCATTTCATATGATATACGTTTATTTAAATGAACTTGCAGCGCTGTTATGTTGCTGGGCTATTACCCCGCTGAATGATTAACTTTTTGATTTTTAGTGTCATAGAGTGTCAATTCTAGTTGTCAATCACCGTTCGAACTCAATAGGCGCTTAACTTGTATACCTTGCTCAGGTAAAATGCGGCACTTATTTTCGATTGACCGTCTACTGGCTTGTTATTAGTCCGTAGCTTATTTCAGTGACTCTTCATGAAAACCAGCGATTTTAGCTTTGACCTACCCGATGAATTGATTGCCCGCTTCCCGATGGAAGAGCGCAGTGCTTCGCGCTTATTGTGTGTCGATGGCGAAACCGGTGCTATTGAGCATAATGGTTTTCGTGATTTAGAAGGCTTATTAAATCCTGGGGATTTATTGGTATTTAATAATACTAAGGTTATTCCTGCGCGCCTTTATGGTCAGAAAGAAAGTGGCGGTAAGTTAGAAGCCTTGGTTGAACGAGTATTGGATGAGCATCATGTGATTGCGCATGTTAAATCTTCTCGATCTCCTAAAGCGGGCCAGCGTATTGTGCTGGGCGGCGCTGATGTCGAAGTATTAGGGCGCAAAGGTGCGTTATTTGAACTGAAGTTTTTAGATCCGCGCCCTGTCTTTGAAATATTAGAAGCCGAAGGCCATATGCCGTTACCGCATTATATGGATCGCGCCGATGTTGAGGATGATAAAGATCGTTATCAAACGGTTTATGCTCAACACGATGGCGCGGTTGCGGCCCCGACTGCCGGTTTGCATTTTGATGATCCGCTTTTAGAGCGCTTAAAAGCCAAAGGTATTGATTTTGGTTATGTGACTTTGCATGTTGGTGCGGGCACATTCCAACCAGTGCAAGTTGATGATGTGAATGATCATACGATGCATTCAGAATATGTCGATGTTGATCAGCACTTATGTGATCAAGTTAATGCCGCACGTGCTCGTGGTAATCGAGTGATTGCAGTGGGTACAACGTCGGTGCGTAGTTTAGAAAGTGCGAGTCAGTCTGGCACTATTCAGCCGTTTAATGATGATACGCAAATCTTTATTTATCCAGGTTATGAATTCAAATCAGTGGATGCATTAATTACTAACTTCCACTTACCAGAATCCACCTTGATTATGCTGGTCTCTGCTTTTGCAGGAAAAGAACATACTTTAAACGCCTATGATTGTGCGATTAAAGAGAAATACCGTTTTTATAGCTATGGCGACAGTATGTTTATACCGCGTCCAAAGAAAACAGATTTAAGTAAGGCAAAAAATGACTAGAGAATGTTTTATGGATTTTGAACTCAAAGGCACTTCGGGTAATGCTCGTCGTGGAACTTTGAGTTTTCCTCGTGGCAACGTAGAAACTCCGGCTTTTATGCCTGTAGGTACTTACGGTACTGTTAAAGGTATGACGCCACAGCAGATTGAAGATATTGGCGCGGATATTATTTTAGGTAATACCTTTCACCTAATGTTACGCCCAGGTACTGACATTATTAAAATGCACGGCGACCTGCATGATTTTACTCAGTGGGATAAGCCAATCTTAACCGACTCCGGCGGCTTCCAAGTTTTCAGTTTGGGTAAGATGCGTAAAATTACCGAAGAGGGTGTGGCGTTTCGCTCGCCAGTGAACGGTGAAAAAGTCTTCATGTCTCCTGAAAGTTCGATGCAAGTGCAGCGTGACTTAGGTTCTGATGTTGTGATGATTTTTGATGAATGTACGCCGCATCCAGCAACGCCAAAAGAAGCCGCAGATTCAATGCGTTTATCTTTGCGTTGGGCTCAGCGTTCTAAAGATGCACACGGTGATAGCCCTTCGGCGTTGTTCGGGATTATTCAAGGTGGTATGTACGAAGACTTACGCGATGAGTCTTTAGCGAAGCTCTCTGAAATTAACTTCGATGGTTATGCCATTGGTGGTTTAAGCGTTGGTGAGCCAAAAGAAGACATGATGCGTATTCTTTCGCACATCACTCATCAAATGCCGGCCGATAAGCCGCGTTATTTAATGGGCGTTGGTAAACCAGAAGATTTGGTTGAAGGTGTTCGTCGTGGTGTGGATATGTTTGACTGTGTGATGCCGACACGTAATGCGCGTAACGCTCACATCTTTACCCACACAGGTGTTCTTAAGTTACGCAATGCGACGCATAAAACGGATATCCGCCCGCTGGACGATCAGTGTGATTGCTATACCTGTAAAAACTTCTCCCGTGCTTATTTACATCATTTAGATAAGTGCAAAGAGATCTTGGGATCTACCTTGAATACCATTCATAACTTACGTTATTACCAGATTTTGATGGCGGGTATGCGTGAAGCATTGGATAAAGGGACCTTTGATCAATTTGTTGCAGACTTTTATGCAGCACGAGGCCTTGAAGTTCCGTCACTTGAGCCGCAAATAGAAGTTAATTGAAGGCGTTAAGGGTGTTGTTGCTTCGATTGACAACACTTGACAGAAAAATTTGATATATTACGGCAACTGACTAATGGAAATGAACATGAATTTAAAATCTTTGATGGCTGCGGCCGCATTATTAGCACCTGTATCGGCGTTTGCTGAAGCTCCTGCACCTGCACCAATGGGTGTTACTGGCCAGCTTGTATTTTTAGGTGGCTTCTTATTAATCTTTTACTTCCTACTATGGCGCCCACAAAGCAAGCGTCAAAAAGAACATAAAGCACTGCTTACCGATTTGTCGAAAGGTGATGAAGTAGCAACTGCGGGTGGTCTTGTAGGTAAAGTGATTAAAGTAAACGATGACTTCTTAATGATTGAAGTTGCTGACAACGTTCAATTGCCAGTGCAAAAATCAGCGATTACTGCAGCATTGCCAAAAGGCACGATTAAAGGCATTAAAGCTTAAATCGCAGTAACCAAAAAGGGCAGCTTCGGCTGCCTTTCTTGTGTGTTAAGGGTGTGAATATTGATCGCCGTTTTACCGCATGATGATTATAAAAAACTAATAATTAACAATAATCCAACGATAAATTAACAATAGGGCAGGATTGATGCTCAATAAATACCCATTATGGAAAAATATACTGATTGTATTAGTGTTGGCATTGGCCACCATTTATTCAGTACCGAATTTATACCCACCTGATCCAGCGATTCAAATAACGCCGAATCAGGCGGGTGCAGAATTAAGTGAGCGTTCGTTAGAACAGATCCGCGCTAACTTAAAAGAAAATGGCATTGATTTCTTTGGGGAAGAAGTCACCGGTGGAACGGTTTTATTTCGTTTAACCGATAGCGAACAACAATTGCCTGCTAAAGATAAGTTACAGCGTGCTTTGGGTGATGAATTTGTTGTTGCTTTAAACCGTGCGCCAACAACACCACAATGGTTATTAGATATGGGCGCAGGCCCAATGACATTGGGTCTTGATTTGAGCGGTGGTGTGCACTTCTTAATGGAAGTGGACATGGAAGGCTACATGAAAGGCCAGATGAAAAACTATCAGGCTGAAGTGAAGCGCCAACTCCGTGAAGAAGATATTCGCTATCGTCGTGTGACGATTGAAGAAAATAGCTTACGTATTAGTTTTAAATCAGAAGAGCTTCAAGAAGCAGGTGATTCGTACTTGCGTCGTTCTATGACAGATTTTCGTGCGTCGACTGAAAGTAATGAAACTTTTGATGTGATCATTGCGTTGACTGAGCAGAAGCGCAAAGACTTACAGAACTATGCGGTAAAACAAAACTTAACCACTATTCGTAATCGTGTGAATGAGTTGGGTGTTGCTGAACCTTTGGTTCAACGCCAAGGCGCTAACCGTATTGTGGTACAGCTACCGGGTGTTCAAGATACGGCAACGGCTAAGAAGGTTTTGGGTAAGGCCGCTAACCTATCTTTCCGTTTAGAAGCTGAACCTGATGCAAGTCGTTATTCTAGCGAAGAGTATGCTTTTAGAACGAATGAGTTCCGCACCGCGCGTGTAGAAAAAAATGAGATCATTTCGGGTGATCGCGTTACCAATGCTCAACCTTCTTTTGATGAGAATGGTCAGCCGCAAGTAAATATCAGTCTTGATTCTACTGGCGCTAATATTATGGCCAAAGTGACGCGTAAGTCGATTAAGCGCCGTATGGCGGTTTTGTTTATTGAGCAAAAGCCTACGACTCGCTATCAAATGGAAGATGGCCGCGAAGTGGCAGTCACAAAATATACTGAAACTCGCGGTATTATTTCTTTGGCAACCATTCAAAGTCAGCTAGGTGCGAGTTTCCGTATTACGGGATTAGAGCCTGCCGAAGCGTCTGAGCTTGCCTTATTATTACGTGCGGGTGCATTAGCAGCGCCGATGTATTTTGTTGAAGAACGTACCGTTGGCCCAAGCTTGGGTAAGGAAAATATTGAACAGGGCGTTATGTCTGTTGCGGTAGGTCTTGCTCTCGTGCTTGTCTTTATGATGGTCTTCTATCGTCTGTTTGGCTTCTTTGCAAATATCGCCTTATTCTTTAACTTGGTGATTTTGATTGCTTTGATGTCGCTTATTGGGGCAACGCTAACCCTTCCTGGGATCGCGGGTATTGTATTAACCGTCGGTATGGCGGTTGATGCGAATGTGCTTATTTTCTCGCGAATTCGAGAAGAAATGAACGCGGGGCGCTCACCGCAGCATGCGATTAATGAAGGTTATGATCGTGCGTTTGTGACCATTTTTGATGCCAACTTAACCACCTTAATTGTTGCCGTTATTTTGTTCGCTGTTGGTACAGGTCCTGTTAAAGGCTTCGCGGTTACTCTATCACTGGGTATTATCACCTCGATGTTTACTGCGATTGTATTGACTCGTTCGTTGGTTAACTTTACTTATGGTGGTCGTCGAATCAATACACTGTCTATCGGTGGCATTAATAAAAGAGACGGTTCAGCTAATGAACTGGCAGCAGAGGAGGCTAAGTAATGGCTAAAGAATTGAATTTTGACTTCATGAAGCTACGTAATATAGCCATGATGTTTTCTGCAATATTGTTAATTGTTTCTATTGCTGCATTAGTTACGCGCGGTTTGAACTTAGGTTTAGATTTTACCGGGGGAACCTTGCTTGAGGTTTCTTATCAGCAGCCAGCGGATATTGAAAAAATTCGCGGGCAGTTAGATGACTCTGGTTTTCTTGGTTCCACTGTGCAGCATTTTGGCAGCGAGACCGATGTTTTAATTCGTATGGCAGAAGCATATCGCGATACTTTGGGTGCAGAAGTACTTGAAGCATTACGAGTCGGCAGTGTTGAAGAAGGAAAAGCCTTCAATGATGTAGAACTGCGTCGAAGTGAATTTGTGGGCAGTCAAGTGGGTGAAGAACTGCGTGACCAAGGCGGTTTAGCGTTGCTAATGGCTTTGTTCGTAGTGATGCTTTATGTAAGCTTCCGCTTTCAGTTCAAGTTCTCGGTAGGGGCTGTTTTCGCATTGTTCCATGACGTCGTCATTATCTTAGGCTTCTTTGCCTTGTTTCAGTGGGATTTTGATTTAACAGTCTTTGCCGCGCTATTAGCCGTTATTGGTTATTCGTTGAATGATACGATTGTTGTTGCGGATCGAATTCGTGAAAACTTCCGTATGATTCGTAAGGGCGATACGATTGAAATTATTAATATTTCATTGAACCAGACCCTTGGCCGTACCATCATGACATCGGTAACAACCGCACTGGTATTACTGGCATTAATGTTTTGGGGTGGCGAGCTTATTCATAACTTCGCGCTAGGCTTGTTCATTGGTGTGATTGTTGGGACGTATTCTTCGATTTATGTTGCAGCGAATATTCTGTTATTAATGAATATTTCACGTGAAGATCTTATTCCGGCTGAACTTGAAGAAGAAGTTGATGATATGCCGTAATAGCTAATAAGCTGGCTGGTTCGCCGGTTAGTTAGAAGCAAAAAAAACTCTGGTTAGCTTTCGTTAACCAGAGTTTTTGCGTTTTATACTTAATGTTTTAGAACTGATCTTTAAAAGCTTGATGTCTAAGTACTGATATATAGGCACATAAACAGAATCAGTTATGCATCCTAATGGATACATTCACATTAGATAAATCGATATCTTTAATATAAAGATCGCCCATGCTATGTCCTTCGCCACCTTTTACTCGTACATTTCTAAACGCTATCTGACCAATATGAGTAGGAAGGGCAACGGCAATACTGCCATCTGCATTGGCCGAGGTTCTAGGGCCTTCGCCATATGTGACATTCGACATTTCTACGTCAGCATCCAATAAGTTTGTTGCGGGCATTAATAGATTGCTCAATGTTTCTAAGGCGCTTTCACCATTATCACTGGTATCTATAACATTGTTCATAATATCTTGAATATTAGGCACATTAGAATTAACCCCTTGTGCGGTTATATTCCCCATCGCTGAATCGCTCATGGGTGTTAAACCTGAGGCTTTCTTTTCAATAACCTGTTCTGTACTAATGGATGCACGTTCAATATTGGCTGATGCCATAAACGGTTGAAGTGGACCTAATAGTAACGCGGCGAAAGCAGCAGCATAACGGTAGCGAGATTGTTTTTTTAGCGCTCGATTTAGTTGTCGTTCGGTAATCCAGCCTTGATCAATTAAGACTTCACCGAGTCGCATGTCGGTTTTACCTTGGATCTGTAAGGCCTGATCTAACTGGGCTCTTGTGATAAAACCTTTATTGATAAGCAGAAGACCTAATCGAGACTTCTGTTGAATCTCTTGCTTTCTTTGCATGATGAGTTAGCCCTATGTTCTATTATTTATTATTAGTAGACCCTCAATCGTATAGGGACTTACTAATGCTGCCTGTGTCTTATCTGTTAAACAACAACAAGGTTCTGACAGTATTCATGATGTAGCATAAATACTATTTAAGTCTTTGAAATATATAGATAAAACGCTTATGAAACGGTTTGTTACCAAACACTTTTTATTGTGTAAGGATGATACTTATCAGTATAGACAGGATTAAAAGATAGGATGTTTGAAGCATGTAATTTACACAAAAAATTACCAAGATTGACGCAATTTAATGAAAATTGGATAAATTAAGCCGCAATTGATCTATAACTATGCCCTAAGTGCTTTAATTCCCCTATAATCGGTCTCTATAAATAAACAGTTCTAGTATCGTTATATGCCTCATTGTTATTGAGGATTTTTGGAGAGTAATGACTCATGAGTACGCCAAGACACATTAAATTATTAATTTTAGGTTCAGGCCCTGCAGGCTATACCGCAGCGGTTTATGCAGCACGAGCAAACTTAAACCCGGTTATGATTACGGGTATGCAGATGGGTGGACAATTAACAACGACGACTGAAGTTGATAACTGGCCGGGCGATGTTGAAGGTCTACAGGGCCCTGCATTGATGGAGCGTATGAAAGCCCACGCAGAGCGTTTTGATACTGAGATTGTATTTGATCATATTGATGAAGTTGATTTAAAGCAGCGCCCTTTTTATCTAAAAGGCAGCTCGGGTGAGTATACTTGTGACAGTTTGATTATCTGTACAGGCGCGAGTGCTAAGTATCTTGGCCTAGAAAGCGAAGAAGCGTTTAAAGGTAAGGGTGTTTCTGCTTGTGCTACGTGTGATGGTTTCTTTTATCGTAAAAAGAAAGTAGCGGTTATTGGTGGTGGTAATACGGCCGTTGAAGAAGCGTTATATCTAGCCAATATCGCTGAAGAAGTGATTGTGGTTCACCGTCGTGATAAATTCAGTTCTGAAAAAATCTTACAAGATAAGATTAAAGATCGTGCTGAAAACGGCAATGTGACCATTAAATGGAATAGCGAGCTGGATGAAGTGTTGGGTGACAACATGGGTGTTACCGGTATGCGCATTAAAAATCGTGAAACCGGCGAGACTGAAGACATTGGATTAGAAGGTGTTTTTGTTGCTATTGGTCACTCACCGAATACTCAAATCTTTGATGGTCAGTTGGATATGAACGGTGGTTACATCAAGGTTCAGAGTGGCTTAGAAGGTAATGCGACTCAAACCAGCATTGAAGGTATCTTCGCAGCGGGTGATGTTATGGATCATACTTATCGTCAGGCCATTACCTCGGCAGGTACTGGGTGCATGGCGGCACTCGATGCTGAACGTTATTTAGATGACTTAGAAGGTTAAGTTAAGTCAGATCTAATAAAAAAAGCGCTTTTTAAGCGTTTTTTTTATTTTCAATAGCCTCTGCCGAAGTCTTACCTAAAAAGAAACGTTCGATTTCATCTCTGCGTGCCATGCCATCTTTGTAGCCTAATGCAATTAGGTCTTTACAGAAACCACTCGAAAATAGTAAATAACTTAAAATCCCCGAGCCATTGCGGCTGGTATTGCCACTTCCACCTAGGGCTAAGCGAATAACACGCGGTAGTTCATCTACATGGCGTCCTGCTATCTCATCCATTGATGCGCTCGGATTAATCTCTAGTAGTTCAATCGGCTTGAGTTCCATTCCGTGTTTTTTTCGTACATCTTCAGGAATTTTATCGACGGTACGATTAATTCGCTGCAAGCGCTCGACATCGGTTTCCATACTGTCGAGGAAGGCTGCATTCAGCATATGACCCATGATTGAAGCCGGTGTTGGATAGGCGGTAGCTTCAACTTTTTCTTTGCGTTTATGTGCTTCTCCACTAACCCCAATCACTAATATTTTTTCAGCGCCTAAATGCAGGGCAGGGCTTATTGGGGCGAGCTGTCGTACGGCGCCATCCGCATAATATTCTTGATTGATTTTTACCGAAGGAAAGATCATTGGAATAGCCGAAGACGCCATTAAATGATCAATACCAATACGAGATCGATAGCCAATTCGGCGATGACGCTGCCAATTTACAATGCTGTAGTGGCCTTGAAAGAAACTCACGGATTCGCCGCTGTCTAGGCCAGAGCCTGTGACGCACATGGCATGTAATGCTCCGCTATCAATGGCTTTTTGAATGTTGTCGAACTTAATAACTTCGCTAAGTAGACCACGCAGAGGCGCGTTATCTAATAATGAAACGCGGTCGTGTTTGTATTTTCGGCCGATTAAGGTGGTGCGAGTTAAGCGCGAAAGGGTTCTTACTACCCCTTTAAAGTCGGTGCGGTAGATAAGATTAGGCTTAAAGTTTGTCCAAATTCTTTCAAGGTGGCGAATACCAATATGATGGTGCTCAGCATAGCTCGCCAGTGCAACACCATTAATGGCCCCTGCAGATGTGCCGGCAATGATGTCGTATGGGTTACCCGATGCCTTGGGTAATATTTTATTAATCGCCTTTAACACCCCTACTTGATAGGCCGCTCGTGCGCCACCACCCGATAGGATTAAGCCGATTTTTTTATGGTCATTGCCATTCATGTGAGAACTTTTCTTAGAATATGTTATTAGCTTTCAGTATAGAGCATAATATGGATCCTTGAGAATGACTGATAAAAGGTTTCAACATGTTCAGCGGTATCGTGCAGACTAAATTAGCAATAAAAGAAATTAACAAACAGGCTGACTTTGCTAGCTTGGTGTATGATTTTTCCGCCCAATTTGCAGTTGGTTTACAGCTGGGCGCATCGGTTGCTCAAAACGGCGTATGCTTGACTGTTCGAACCATGACACCTAATGCTGATGGCAGTATTCGTGTAAGTTTTGATGCGATCGCACAAACGTTAAAGCTGACTAACTTAGCGGATCTTAAAAGTGGTGATGAAGTAAACATGGAGCGAGCCGCGCGCTTTGGCGATGAGATCGGTGGGCATGTGGTTTCTGGGCATGTCTTTGGTTGTATTCGTGTTTTATCCGTTGAACAAGACGCACTTAATATGCGTTTGGTATTTGAAAGACCTGCTGAATTAAGACCTTACCTTTTGAATAAAGGTTTTGTCGCTTTAAATGGCTGTAGCTTGACGATTGCTGAAGTGACTCAAGATACGTTCACGGTCTGTTTGATTCCAGAAACACGTGATGTCACGGTGTTTGGCACGATTGAAGTGGGTGCTAAGGTCAATTTAGAAATAGACCCCAGCACTCAAGCAACGGTAGATACCATTAAAGAACTGATGGCATCAGGTCAGTTGGCTGAACTTATAGCGACTGTAAAAAACGCATAATATCCATAGATTCAAACATCCACTTGCTTTCGCTGCCCGTTTCAATGCGTAAGCAAGGTACGGTAGAGCGCCCTGTTGCTTTCTGTAGGGCATTTCTATGCTTTGGGTCAGACATTGTATTGCATAGCTTTACCTCAACCTTTAGCCCTTTAAGTGAGCGTAATACGCGTGCACAGAATGGGCATGAATCGTAATAATAAAGTGAATACTGGGTACCCGCTGCTGAAGATTGAGTGTTACTCATAATGCTGTATTCCCTGAAGAACTTAAATTAAATGGCTAGGCCAATAGATGGATTATACCCAACATTTACTGTTATTTGTTATTGCTGTTATCGCCAATTGGTTTTCTGCCTTGGCGGGGGGTGGCGCAGGGCTAATTCAATTGCCTATTTTGATCTTTATGGGATTGCCGTTTTCGTTGGCATTGGCGACTCATAAGATTGCTACGGTTGCGCTGGGGCTAGGGGCAACGATAAGGCATGTTAAAGAAAAGCACAGTTCTATTCGATTATTAATGCTGATGTTAGCGGCGGGTATTCCTGGGGTTATTTTAGGCGCTTATATTATTATTGATGTTGATGATCGCTGGGCAGAAATTATTCTGGGAGCATTAACCTTAAGTCTCGCTCTTTATTCAATAATGAAGCCGGAGCTGGGTATTGAAAGTAGGCCCCTACATCGTGATAAATTGGGAATTCTAATCGGTGCCTTGGGTTTATTTATTATTGGCTTTGCTAATGGCGCCTTGTCTGCGGGGAGCGGTTTGTTTGTGACATTATGGCTAGTCTATTGGTTTGGGCTAGATTATCGCTTAGCGGTTGCTCATACTTTAATTGCGGTGGGTTTAGGCTGGAACGCGTCAGGTGCGATCACCATGACATTGCTTGCAGAAGTGAAGTGGGATTGGTTGCCAGCCCTGTTATTCGGTTCTCTGGTAGGTGGCTATTTAGGTGCACACAGTTCGATTAAAGCAGGCAGTATTTGGATTAAGCGCTGTTATGAACTTGTCACACTCGTCGTCGGTATTAAATTATTACTGGGCTAGATTAAATGATTACTAGATTAAATAATTGTTAAATTAGTAGTGTGCTAGCCAGTCTTGCAGGATTTCTCTAATGTCATCAAGCTGATACGGCTTACTTAAATAGTCGTTCATGCCCGCCGCTAAGCAGCTTTCTTTATCGCTGGTTAATGCATTTGCGGTGACGGCAATGATGGGTGTATTGGCATAGCTCTCTCCAGAGTTACGAATACATTTTGTCGCTTCAAAGCCATCCATAACCGGCATCTGGCAGTCCATCAAAATCAGATCAAATACTTCGCCGTTAGCGTGAGCCTGTTCTAGTATTGTCAGTGCTTTGCCGCCATGATCTGCGGTTTGACTTTCAATATCTAAGCGCTTCAACATTGTTTTAAGTACAACCTGATTAATATGGTTGTCTTCAACGATGAGGACTTTAGGTGACTCGCTAGTTTGGGGCTGATTAATTTGATTGATCTTACTATTACCTACATTAAATTAGTCGGTCACATCATACCGTGAAATGTCATGCTTAAGAATCACTTCTAATTGATTTTTGATGGCGGCGGTCACCACCTGTACAAAATATCAGCATGCCGCTCAATATCAGCAAAATGAAAGCACTTCCAGCCGCAGTGCTATTACTGCCGGTATCGGTTGTTGGATCATCACGTTTAATGGCCTTCTCGATTTCGAAATTGATGATGGCATCAAAGGGGTCATCTTCCAGTTGAAGCTCTTGCAGACTATCGCCTAAAGTAACCTGAAGTTTATTCGCATCAAAGGCATATTTATTTACGGTTATGGTGTAATTGAGGCTGTGTTCACGAATATTACTCAGTTCGGCTAATACCGTTGAGTTATCACTAGCGACAAGCTTTACGCTAGGAGGCAGGGCACTAAAATCAAAGGTTGAAGTTGTGACTCGGCCTGAAAAAGTTAATGGATTATCAATCAGCTCTAATGCAAACGTTTCTTGATCGGATTGTGAGCTGATATCGGTCGTGAACGATGTATGGTTTTCAGCCGATACCGTGATTTTACTATCACCCACTTGAGGCAGGCTGATGGTAGCTTCTCCTTGTTCGTTCGTCATTAATTCGCGACTGAGACCCCAGTCGCTAAATCGATCATCGTTAATGCTTATTGTGGCAGCTATACCTATACCGGAAGAGTCTGTAACGGTAATGGCAACATCATGAAAGGGTAAGGTGGTTAGATCAACATTACCCGCAGGCAGTGATGGGCTATCGGTACTGATATTAATCGCACTGATGTCAGAGGCATCGTTGATTGCAAGCTGTACAACTGCACGATTGAAATGAATCGCATCGTCGGGTGTTGTTATTTGTGTTGCAATCACATTGTTCACTTTCAGATCGAGTAGCCCTTGTCCTTGATTGATATGCAGGTCTAACAGGCTATCAGTAGGAGCACCTTCGATGAAGATCTCTTGTCTTGTAGAGCTCTCAATTAGCTCAGTGATATTGGCCGAAACTCTTAATGCTCGCTGAATGATAAAGTCTGCGCTATTCCCCAAGCTATCTGTCACGGTAATGCTATAGCGGCCAGCAAAAGCGCCAGTTGCAGGCATGTCTAAATAATAATCGCCATCGGGTGCATGCCTAAGAAACTCTTGAGTCGCATTCCTTCCATCAAAGGTAACTTCTACGGTATGGTTCTGGTCCCCCCCGGTTAAGGCAAATTCAAAGACGGTATTTAAGATAGTTAATGCCTGATTTTGATTAATATTTCCGGCATCACTGGTTAAAGAAAAGTCTCTCAAAATCGTTAGGCTTATCGCTTGCACCGTCGTTGTATTACCATCAGTGACGCTTATGTTAACGGTGGTATTACCGGTGAAATTATTGACAGCTTGAACCGTTAGGGCGGAGTTGTTAATGGTAGCCGTAACCTGATTTGCATCGAACGCAGAAACGGCAAAGGCTAGAGCATCTTGCTCTATGTCTGTAGCGGTTAGATTAAGTATGAAGGTTTGGCTATATAGAGTAGAACCAGAGGCTGGGTTAGTGAAAACCGGTGAGTCGTTAACAGGTTGAATGGTGTAGAGGAAGTCCTCAGAGTCCGTTGCATTTTCTGCTCCGCTACCATCATTGGCGATTACTGTGATGGTGGCATTACCAAAGTAATGTTCTGCTGGCGATAGTGTGAGCACGGCTCCTGATATCGTAGCCAGTACGGATGGATTGTTGGAAGAAGCAGAATAGCTAGTTGTCTGGTTATCAGGGTCTGTCACCGACAGCGAAATGATCAACTCATTATCTTCATCGCTTGTCTGATTGCCTATAGCTGTTAATACCGGGGCGGTATTTGCGGGTGGCTCGCTAATACTGGGTCCGCTAATAATGGGCCAGCCAATATCCTGTAGTATTTGTTGCGCTAAGCCCGGTGCAATTAAAAATTCGGTATATTCAGGCTCCATGATTTCGTTCGGAGAGGCATCGATACTAAAGTGGGAGACAGAGCTGCCTTCTTTATAAGGATTTGGCGCATGCATTTCAACTTGGCCATTATTGATCCCATCGCTTAAACCAATTTCCGCCGCAGCCGTATTGACGTTACTGCCACTCCAAACAAGGTTGTCGGTATTTTTTGATGAAGCTAAACGCTGAGCGTTCGTCATATCTTCCCAGCTTAAATTCAGTGTGCTATCAAATAAGTGTTTGGTATAGCCATCAGGGGTATTGTCAAAGAGTGCGCCGGAGTTACCGTCTACAAGGGATAAAACTCCTAAGCCGTGAAGTAGCTCGTGGATCACGGTGCTATAAAATGAGATGTCGTAAATGTATTGAGGATCGCCTGATGCCTCGGGATCATCGTAGCCATAATACCAATCGCTGCCACTTAGGCAGTTTGCATTATTATCAAGGCGAGCATTAAAAGAAGCGCCAATGTCGGCCTTGCCTGCAATGGTATCGCTACCAACAAGGTTGTTAGCCAGAGCGACGGGGTAATAAGTATCTACGGCAGGTGCATTGGCAAAATTAATCAGAACATTGTTTGGGCCTGCTGTTCCTAAGATGGCATTGTCACTATTACAGTCGAGGTCAGTGACAAACGCGGCGTCGACCGTTACTTCAAAATCAATTTGCAGGTAAGCCTCAAGTGTATCAGCAGCCTTCTGAAAAACATTAAGGCGCTGCTGGCCTAGCGTTGTGCCCGAGTTTCCACCCACAGGATCTGTGCTGGTCGCATCACTAAGCCCAGTGCCGGGAATGATAATGATCTCTCCGGCAAAGCTTATCGGCGATAGGGACAGTAAAAAAGCCGCTAGAATAAGGCGGTATGGCATGGTTTTATTCTCGGTTGCTGATTTTGCCTACTTACTTAACAGGCTAGCTAATAAACTGAGTGGGGGGTAGGAATATTGTGTGGTGAATATGTAAGCGCCTTAAATTAAGCTGTGAATTCACTTATCAATTGATCACGATTTAGTCTCACTAATCATCTTCGCTGTTAGCAATCGGGGTAATCACTCTTTCTATGATTTGAGGCTTGCCGTCTTTGCCTTTTATGGCGATAGGAGCGTGTTGATATTGTCCCTTTAGGTCGATACTGATGCTGCCATCTGGATGGTGCTTTTTAACCAGCTGATCAGCTGGGATTCGTTTTGCTTCAAGAGCGTCTTCAATAAACTTAGGAATCTCTTGTGTCTCAGAGGCCTTATGGTGACTGGCTTCTTTTTCAGCAGTCGCTTTGATCGGTGCCGATTTAATGTGAGGTGTGGTATTGATGTTCTGATCAGTGGCTGAAGATGCGCCAGTATCCGTTAGGATTTCGACTTGTGTACCTGGATTAAACAAGTAAATAATACCCGCGACGGCCATTAATATCGCCAATGCTCGAAGTTTATCCATTTCAATACTCCCCTGTCATTTCGACCTTCTATTCTTAATAGTTTTTATAATATGACTTTCTAATATCTTTTGTAGCATAAGCCCTAATCGAAAGACAATTTTAGTACTAAGAAAGAATCGAATCTCCTACGATAGATCAATGTTTTTTATGTTTTGTGAACCGTGTCGCTTCGCTTTCTAGTGGATTTTCGGGCCAGGGGTGCTTTGGGTAACGGCCACGCATTTCTTTACGCACTTCAAAGTAACTACTGCGCCAAAAATGCGGCAAATCTTGAGTGATTTGCAAAGGCTTTCGGGCAGGGGAAAGTAAGTGCAGCATCAGGTCGATTCGACCATTGCAGATACTGGGTTTACCTTGATAGCCAAACATTTCTTGCAGTTTAACCGCGAGTACCGGCGGGTTTTGTGAGTAATTGATTTTATAGTGAGAGCCACTCGGGACTTCAATTTTCTCAGGAACTAACGCATCAAAGTCAGCAACCTTATCCCAGCCTAAGCGGTTTAGTAGTGCTTGTTTTAAATCGATTTTATTTAACGCTTTCTGAGAACGGCATTGGCTAAGCAATGGCATTAACCAGTTTTCGATATCGGCAAGCAATGCGTCTTCACCAAAGCTAAGCCATGGGCTGCCATAACTGTGCGAGCTATCGAGATGTTGTGAGCTACCAGATTGTTGCTGGTGGAATTCAAACGCCAGCTGCAGGCGTGCAAGCAACTGATGGTGTTCGTCATTCCAAGGTAATGATTTTATACCGTTATCAATAAAATAATTTCGCCATGCATCCTGCCATTGCTCGTTGCTTAACGCGCTTAACTTTTTCTGGCTGATGAGCAGTGCGCCTAAGTATTCTCTGGTTTCTGCTTCGAGCTGTCCTTTGTCATTCCATTCAATATGGCTGCGAACTTGAATGTGTGATGTGAATATCTCTAATAATTCAGGCTCGCTAATGGGCATGGCTTTGCGAATTAAGCTGCTGCCTTGCAGGTTGTCTTCGATATCGGTGACGATTAACCAATCTTCTTGAGTCAGTGGGGAGCTAAAGTGAAGTTGAGCACCTCGGCCTGAGCTGAGTAAGTAGTGCTGTGCGCTACTACTATTTGCCGCTGCACCTTTTGGGCTGTTTGTTCTGCGCTGAGCAATTCGATCAGGGAAAGCGAGTGCCAGCAGTTGTGAAATGTTTGCTTGAGGTTGTGCTAGACCCGAATCATTGGCTTTAAGCGTCTCTGAACTTGAGTACACTTTTTTCTCCCAAGCGTGTGCTTGGCGGTGCAGTGACGAGAACATTTTAGGTTGGGCTTTAGCCTGTTGTAAAAGGCTGGCTAAATCATCGTTATTGCGCAGTGCTTTTGGCGTATCGGTTAATAGCGCTGCTAATAAACAGGCGTCTTTTAAGGTTTGCTTGTCGTTCGCATTCAATAGCATGTGGGCAAATCGCGGTGACATTCCCAGTTGGCTAGCATGTTCTCCGTGTGGGCTTATTTGTCCTTTTTCATCCAGAAGTTCTAGGTTGGTTAATAAGGTTTGCGCTTGTTCGACAAAGCGCGGGGGCGGAGGTGTGAGCCAATCAAGTTCTTCAATGCTCGCGCCCCATTGAGCAACGTTGAGTACTAGGTCGCTAAGTTCAATGCGGCTGATCTCTGCAGGGCTGTGTGCTTCAAGGCTGCTCTGCCCTTGTTCGTTCCATAATCGATAGCAAATGCCGGGCTCTATTCGTCCTGCTCGGCCCGCTCTTTGTATGGACGAGGCTTGGCTTATCTTTTTGGTAATCAAGGCATTCATGCCACTGCGTGCATTGTAATTCAGCTGCTTTTCTAATCCAGAATCGACTACGATGCGTATACCTTCAATGGTCAGCGAGCTTTCTGCGATGTTGGTCGCGAGTACGATTTTGCGTTGGCCTTTTTCGGTTGCTTGAATGGCTGCTTGCTGTTCTTTGTCGCTGAGTTGGCCGTACAGGGGGTGAATGCTGGTGGAGGCGGCGATGCTCGAATGTTGGGCGTTCTTTAACTTTTCTTGTAGTTGTTGCTGAACAAACTGGATGTCTCGAACACCGGGAAGAAAGGCGAGAATACTGCCGTCTTCTTGTTGTAATGCGGTGATGATAGCATCGGTCATTTGGTTGCTAAGGCGTGCTTTAGTATCGAAGCCGCAGTAGTGGTAGTCAATAGGGTAGGCGCGGCCGGGGCAGAATAATGTGTCGGCTTCTAGCATGTGCTCAAGGGCTTGTTTGTCTAAGGTCGCCGACATGACCAGTAGTTTTAGATCTTCGCGAAACAGTTGTTGGCATTGTAGGCTGAGTGCTAGGCCAAGGTCGGTATTGACGGAGCGTTCGTGGTGTTCATCGAATATGATGAGGCCGATATTGCTCAGTTCAGGGTCTTGTAGCAGGTAGCGGGTTAAAATACCTTCGGTAATGACTTCGATACGGGTATGTTCGCTTACTTTGGTATCTTGGCGCATACGATAGCCAACGGTTTGGCCGACGTTTTCGCCTAGGCTCTTGGCCATGAATAACGCGGCATTTCTGGCGGCAAGGCGTCTGGGTTCTAGCATGATGATTTTTTTGTAGCTGCCATCATCGTTTATTAGCCAATCTGCGTCTAATAAGGCTAAAGGCACGCGGGTTGTCTTACCGGCCCCAGGTTGGGCGGATAATATGACGTTTTTGTTTTGGCTTAAGGCCTGATTTAATTCTGGTAAGATAGAATCAATCGGTAAACTGTTCATTGCTATGGCGGCCTTAATTATCGAGTCGGTGTGGTTCAAGTTGATGAGGTTGTGATCTCTAAGGGGTATTGTATGTCAGATTCGTCAGATGTTTTAGATTTTGCGCAGGCCGCTGAGCGTCGCAAGCATGAAAAGCGGGAAGAAAAGGTTGCAGGCATTCGTGATCAGTTTGATCGTGCCTTTAATCCAAGCACGAAACCGACGCCGGTGAAGGATTTCTTACGTAAGAAAAAAGCTAAGAAAAAGCGGTAAAAAAATTAGAGCGAAAGAAAGGGGCCGTTGATTTCAAGAGCATACCGAGCGCAAGCAGATCATTAGAAGGATCTAGCGCCACGGCATTTTCATCACTGCGTTTAAACAGTAAGCTTTTACTCTATGCCTTACGCTGTAAAAATACGCCACACTCAATATGGTGGGTATAAGGGAACTGATCAAACAGCGCGAAGCGTTTGATGTCATGGGTCTTGGTGAATTCTTGCAAGTTGTTGTGCAAGGTTTCAGGATTGCACGAAATATAAATAATATTGTCGTAGCCTTGGGTTTGCTTCACGGATTCTTCATCCAAACCAGAGCGTGGTGGGTCCACTAAAGTGGTGGTGAATTCATAAGCATTCAAATCAATGCCTTCTAAACGACGGAACGCTCTAACGCCTTGTAAGGCTTGCACGAATTCTTCACTTGAAAGACGCGCGATAATTAAATTATCGATGCCATTTTTTTCGATGTTATCTTGTGCAGCATAAACCGACGTTTTAGAAATCTCAGTCGCCATCACTTTATTGTAATGCTCGGCTAGTGCGATAGAAAAGTTGCCGTTGCCGCAATACAGCTCAACTAAATCACCACTTAATGGTCTGGATAGTTCTTTCGCCCAAGACAGCATCTTTTGGTTCATGCCGCCGTTTGGTTGAGTGAAGCCTCCTTCGATTTGCTTGTAGTGATATTCTTTGCCATCGATGTTTAAGGTTTCAATAACGTAGTCACGCTCTAAAACAACCTTCTGCTTCCGAGAGCGACCGATAATCGGGAAACCAATCTGTGCTTGCAGCTTTTCAGCCGCAGCGCGCCATTCATCATCTAACGGCTTGTGATAAATCATAGTGATTAATGCATCGCCACTTAATGTGGTTAAAAATTCCATTTGGAACATGCGCTGCATTAAAATATCATTTTCGGGTAGATGAATGGCATCACGCATTTCTATCATCAAATGATTGATCAGCTTACTGGCAATTGGAAAGTCAGTAATCTCAATGGGCGTTCGCTTATCGGCGGGATCAAACATGGCGTAAAAACAACGGCCATCTTGATGCCAAATGCGAAATTCAGCGCGCAAACGAAAGTGTTCCGGTTCACTTGCGAAGACTTCCAGTTTAGGCAGTGACTGTGCTTCTCCAGTGCTGCTAGTAGTAAAGTTCGCAAAGTCGTGTTCGATTTTCGCTTGTTTTTCATCTAACAGAGTTTGGTATTGATCTGGATTGGTCATGGTCATGTCTAAAGAGTCTTTTCAAAATGTCGGCAAAAAGCCATATTGAGTGGCATTATACGAGATCGCCTTGCTGAGTCATAGCCGTTGTCGAAGAATTAGAGGGCAGGTAGGTCATACACGTCACTTGGGCCAATGCAGCATGGTAAAGTTTGACTAAACTGTTAATTATTAATATGAAGCACCATAGACCCATTAACACTTGGTGTAAGTAGTCGTCTGATTTAAATCTGTTTAAAAGGAATACCGCATGTCGCACGTACAAGAACTGGTTGATTTATTACGCTTAGAGTCGATTGGTGTAAATCGTTTTCGTGGCCAGTGCCAAGACTTAGGTTTCCGTAATCTGTTTGGTGGCCAAGTATTGGGCCAGAGTTTATCGGCGGCGTGCCAAACACTGCCCGAAGGAGAGTGGGCTCCGCATTCTTTGCATGCGTATTTTCTGCGCCCTGGTAATGTGGTTGATAGTATTGAATTTGAAGTGGATTGTGTACGCGATGGTCGCAGCTTTGCGATGAGGCAGATTACTGCCAGTCAAAACGGCAAAGCCATCTTGACGATGATGTGTTCATTTCAGCATCCAGAAGAAGGTTTTGAGCATCAAGATACTATGCCGGATGTGAAAGGCCCTGAAGGTGTTTTATCTCAGCTTGAATTAAGTCGTATGTTTAAAGATCATTTTCCTGAGAAAGTGCGCGATATCTATACGGCAGATAAGCCGATTGAAATTCGTGCCATTGATCCCATAAATATTTTTGCACCTAAAAAACAAGATCCTATTAAATATGTTTGGATGAAAGCGGATGATCAATTAGAAGATGATCCTATGGTTCACCTGAGTGTTTTAACCTATGCCACAGATTTTAATTTAATCGGTACCTCGATGATGCCTCATGGGGTTTCGTTTGCACAAAAAGATATGCAGGTTGCCAGCTTGGATCATGCCATTTGGTTTCATCGCCCAGTGAAAATGGACGAATGGTTATTGTATTCATTAGACAGCCCAAGCGCTTCCTCTGGACGAGGTTATTGCCGTGGTCAGATTTATAATCAACAGGGTGAGTTAGTGGCTTCTGTTGCACAAGAAGGCTTGATTCGTCAAATAACACCCTCTGAACCTAGTGCTAAAAAAGCGCAAGAGAAAAAATAATGAACTTGATTTTTAGGTTTTTTTTATTGCTGTTGACGCGAAATCGCTTACCAAAAATAAAACCATTAGAGCCTAGCCATACCCGTGTGACGGTATGGCCAACGGACTGTGATTTTAATTTGCATTTAACCAATTCTCGCTATCCCGCTTTGTTAGATTTAGCGAGAACTCAGTATCTGATTCAGATAGATTCTTTGTCTAAATTTGTTGGTGGTGGTTGGAAGTCTGTTTTAAGTTCTCAAAGTATTTCGTTTATAAAAGAAATTAAGCCTTTCACGAAAGTGGATATCACGACTCAGGTTTTAAACTGGGATCGAAAGTATTGTTATATCGAACATCAGTTTTTTGTCGATAAAAAACTGCATGCTAAAGCACTCGCACGGGTCGCGTTTATTAAGGGAAAAAGGGTGCGTTCTTTTGATAAATTATTATTAGACTTGGATAAAAATAGCAATATTGAATCGCCGCAAGAATCGACTCAAGTATCTGCGTGGTTACAATTACTTGAGACAAAAAAATCTAATGTGTAAGACTCGTCGTATTTATTAAATTTATACTATTATCGGCTCTTGTGTTGATGCTTATGTTAGCTCTTATGTTAATGCTTATTGTATTTTAAACAGGTTGTTTAGCCAAAATTAATCGCGCTCAAGAGGCTGTTAGCTGAGAAAATCAGATGTTTTAATGCGCCATTTGTCGGCATCAACAGAGCACTTGATACCGTCCTGGCTAACGGGCTTGCTCAGGTCAATCACCTCAGTCGGAATGTATTGCTTTAACCGAGTATGGTAAATAACTTTTACGATTGGGCGAGTTTGATCTTTTTCACTGGCCTCAATCACTACGGCTAAGCGGCCACTTTCAAGCATGACCAGAGATCCAACAGGATAAATCCCCATGCTGCGAATAAACGTGTGCACTAGGCTTTCTTCTAAATGCGTTCCACTCCATTCGAGTAATTTTTTTAAGGCGACGGTAGGTGATAAGCCTTTGTGGTAACAGCGATCAGCAGTAATTGCATCATACACATCGGTAATAGCGACCATCTTCCCTTCACGACAAATTTGGCAGCCCGTTAAGCCTTCGGGGTAGCCACTGCCATCAATTCGTTCGTGATGTTGTGCTGCTACGTCAACCGTTAGTGGCTGAATGCCAGGAGTGTTTTTTAGCAGGTCGCGGCTGAAGACAACGTGCTGCTTCATACGCGCAAATTCATCGTCATCCAGTTTTCCGGGTTTATGCAATATGTTGTCAGGAACCATTATTTTACCAATGTCATGCAGTAAGGCGCCGACCATGACTTGCTGCATCGTATCTCTATCAATTTTCATTGATTTGGCAAAAATCCCCATTAATACCGCAAGATTAATAGAGTGTTCCATTAGGTAGTTATCTTTGGCGCGAATTCGCCCTAAACAAGCCAGTGCATTATGGTTGCGAATAACGGAATCAATCATGCCATCGGCAAGATCATCAAAGGCTTCTGTTTCTAAAGGTTTGCCGAATTTCACATCACTCAGCACGCCGGTCATGATGCTTTTGGCTTTATCTTGCAGTTTGTTGGCTCTGATAAGTTCTTCTTCAACACTTACCGTTCCAGCCGAGTCCATGCTTAAGGTCCCTGCTTTTTGCAGTTTCCCCTCATTTTGTTGTTCAACTTCCTCTAGGGAGAAGGCATCTTCTTCATCGATGCCACGTTCAGTATCAATATAAACTTCTTTGATTCCCTTGCGCTTTAGTTGCTCAATGATTGCTGTATTAGGGATGCGTCCTTCTTTTTGCATTGAATGGTGTGGAATCCAATCGCAGTTGAGATCGGATACATACATTTTGGGGCGTAATTTATCGATTGATATACGTTTGATCATAAAATTTATTGGCGCTCGGTAATATGATTCATTATCAGACGTTCTGTAAAAGTTATATTTCTAGAAGTATAGTCAGAAGAGTGGGTTTGCGCTGTGGAATGTTAAAATAATATAAGAAAACGGATATATAGATGCTTTTGAAAGAATGCCATGAGCGAATGACTAAAACAGGCATGATGGCAGGTCTATAAAAATCTGCCATCATAAGACGTTCGTAGGGTTGATCCGTAGTCGACTCCTTCCACTTCTGCTATGAATGCTTGTCTGAATAGTTGCTTGTTTGAATGGGTGCTTGTTTAAATTAATGTTGTCTAGTTGGTGGGTTCTGCCAAAAACAACAACGGCTCGACACGGTTATTGTTTAAACTAACGGTCCAATGCAAGTGAGGCCCCGTCGCGCGGCCGGTAGAGCCTACTTTGCCAATAATGTCGCCAGCTTTCACCACATCGCCTTGCTGGCTGTCGAGCTTATCCATATGGCAGTACATAGTGATCAGGCCTTGCCCGTGATCGATAAAAATACTATTTCCGTTGAAAAAAAAGTTGCCGGTCAAAATAATTTCACCATCCGCAGGGGCAATGATATTAGCACCTCGAGGCGCGGCAATATCAAGACCACTGTGTGGTCGGCGAGCTTGTTCATTAAAGAATCGCTTTAGTCCAAATGGGCTCGATGTCGGACCTTGAGCCGGCTTCAAGAAGCCTTTAAACGTCGAGTTCTTCCCCGTGTCAGAAAAGGTCGTGAAAGCTTTTTGAGAGAGGCGGCTTTCTTTTTGAATCCGTTTAATTTGATCGGCAGGTGGGTTGGAATGCTTACGCTTTACCGTAAGGTATTGCTCTTTATAAGCCTTGTCTTTAATTGTGAATGAGTGATCTTTACCGTCTATTTTAAAATCGACCTTGCCCGCTTTTTGGCTTAAGGGAATACCAATGACGGCCCAATGATTATTGGCATGATCTTTAAGCTGCCAAACTGGCTTTCCTTTAAAGCTGATGTCTTTATCGATACTCGTCGCGTTCAGAGGGATAACGGCAAGGCCACCTGGTACTCGGCTATCTTGAGGCAGGTTAATGACCGATTGAGGTTGTGCATTAGCGCTAATACTGAACACTATTAGAGCAAGTAATACGGATATTAGAGTGTTATTTTTTACTGGATTTTCTTTCATGTTTTACCTTTTCTACCGTTAACTCGAGTGTGCCGTGGCCAATGCGTGCGGTGACTAAATCACCTTTTTTAACATCATGGCTATCACGAATAACAGCCCCAGAGTCAGTTTGTAAAATCGCATAACCACGGCTTAAGGTTTGCAAAGGGCTGACAGCATTTAGTAAGGATGCATGTTGCTGTAAGCGTTCTTTTTTGTTGGTAATAGCTTGTTTGATACTGCTATTTAATCGCTGCTGTAAATAGCTCAGTTGTGCCTCAAATTTTTGCAAGGTATTGGAAGGGCTGAGTTGCTGCAATTTTTGCTGGCTACGAGTAAGACGCTTTTGTAATGCACCCAAGTGGTTGCTCTGACTTTGCTGCATACGAAGTTCAAGCATGTCTAATGTCTGAGCATATTGAGCCAGTTTATCCCCAGGGTGCTGTAAACCACGCTGTGCACTTTGTAATTGCCATTGCTTATTTTGCAGTTTTTGCTGCATGTTCTTTTCTAGCTGACTGGTTAAATTGGTTAAACGTTGCCAGTACTCTTGCTGATCTGGACTCAGCATTTCAGCGGCGGCAGAGGGGGTTGGAGCACGAACATCGGCGACAAAGTCTGCGATGGTGAAATCGACTTCATGGCCAACGGCGCTGACAATGGGTAAGCGGCTATGAAAAATGGTTCGTGCTAAATTTTCATCGTTGAAGCACCATAAATCTTCGATAGAACCGCCACCGCGACCTGCGATAATGACATCCGCTCTGGCATCGGTATTGGCTTGATTTATAGACCAAACGATCTGTTGAGCGGCATCCTTTCCTTGCACCTGCACGGGATAAATATCAACTTCTATTGCGGGAAAACGACGTTTTAATACCGTCAGAATATCGTGAACCGCAGCCCCTGTCGGTGAAGTGATAACAGCAATACGTTGAATGTGTGCTGGTAATGCTTGCTTGTGTTCGGGGTTGAATAGACCTTCTGCGCCTAGCTTTTGCTTCAATTGAATAAAGGCTTGTTGCAGCTGGCCTTCACCAGCTGGCTTCATAGCATCAACGATCAGTTGGTAGTCACCGCGATTTTCATAAAGGCTGACTTTACCTCGCACAACAATTTTATCGCCTTCCTTTGGCTGAAACTTAAGTTGTGCAGTACGCGAGCGAAACATCGCACAGCGAACTTGGGCGCCTTTATCCTTTAGGGTAAAGTACCAGTGTCCGGATGATGGGCGTGATAAATTGGAAATTTCACCTTCAACTTTTACTGAATTAAAGGTGATCTCTAATAGCTGTTTAGCACGCTGGTTCAGTTGCGAAACGGTAAATACATCATTGCCAGTTTGAAGCACGAGTTGCCTATCTTTAAAAATATGGATGTGGCTAAAATTTCATCAACTATCTAAGTGATAGAGATCACTTTGCCATAGAACGAGTGTTTAGCAAAATAATCATTAAGAATGTTTTTTAATCAGATGTACGATTTATGTGTGAGTAAAGTGCAAATGTTATTCGTATAATTTGAACTAGGTTTAAAAAACGTAATAACTTTTTACGTAATACTAGACTTTTCAAAAATGAGGGGCTAAGTTGTCTCCTATGGTCTGATGATCATTAATGAAATTAATAAGGATGAATAATATGAAAAAAATTATCGCTGGTGTAATCTTAGCCGCTTCTACAACAATGTCTTTTGCTGCTTCTCCTGCAGGTTGTGGTCTTGGAACAGCTGTAGTTTTCAAGGATGCTAACGAATGGCACGAGCACGTTCTTGCAGCTACAACTAACGGTACTTCAGGTAACCAAACTTTTGGTATGACTTCTGGTACTTTGGGCTGTGAAGCTGCAAACGGTCCTCTAGCGGGCGTTCAAACTTTCATGGACAACAACATGGATCAACTAGCTATGGACGTTGCTAAAGGCCAGGGCGAAACTTTATCTGCTCTAGCTGAGATCATTGGCGTTGACGCTGCAGATCAAACAACTTTCAATACTAAGTTGCAGGCTAGCTTTGATACTATGTTCACTACAGAAGCTACTTCTGAAACTGCTTATCAAGCAATGAAAGATACTATGCAGTCTGACCTTGTATTAAAAAAATACCTAGGTTAATTTCTAGCTTAGTCTTTTAGTTGTTTAAACAGCTAAGAAAAAAGAGGCGTGTTATACACGCCTTTTTTTATGTCTGTTATTAAGGGTATTTATGCACATCTTCAACCGCCAAAAATCACCAGAAAAACTTGGCAGAAAGCATTTTTCAATATTATTTATTATTTCTACTGTTATCTTTTCATCTTCGAGTTTTTCCAACCAAAAAAGTAACTCGATTGAAGAAATTTCTGTGATGCAGCAATGGCAACATCTATTGCATTATCGCTCTCACAGTGTGCTTGGTTTTATGGAGAGTGAGAACGATACCGACAGTTTTTTTGTCTCACCAAAAGGAAAAACAGATTTAAACGCGGAGTTAAAAGCGGAGGTCGAATTATTTTCTCTTAATGGCCAGCCAGATAATGAATCTTTGCAGTGTCGTTTCCCTGCGCGTTATCAATGGTTAAAACAGTTTTATCCTGAATGGCAAGATCAGTCGTGTAGTGAATTAGACGATTGGAAGGCGGAGGTTGGTGCGCATAAGTTAACCTTAATCTTTCCCGCGTCTTATTTGAATTCGCCTTCCTCAATGTATGGTCATACCCTGATTCGTTTAGATCGCGAAGATGAAACTAAGAGTAAATTACTCTCTTATAGCGTGAACTTTGCCGCTAATGCAGATCCAACGGATAACGAATTAGTATTCAGCTATAAAGGTTTAGCGGGTGGGTATCCTGGAGTGGTTTCAATTTTGCCTTATTATGCCAAGGTAAATGAATACAGCCATTTAGAACATCGTGATGTGTGGGAGTACCAACTTAATTTATCGGAGCAAGAAGTTGAACAGTTCGTTAACCACATTTGGGAAACAAAAGAGACTGAATTCGATTATTTTTTCTTTGACGAAAATTGTTCATACCGCTTATTAGCCTTGCTGGATGCCTCCAGTGAACGCATTGACGTAGCCAAAAACTTTTCCTTAAAAGCCATGCCCATCGATACGATTCGTAGCTTGATTGAAATTGATAAAGTCGGTGCGGTGGAATACCGAGCGTCATCGGGTGTCATGCTAAACCAACAGCAAGAACAATTAACTGAAAATCAAAAGGATTGGGCTAAGCAAATAACGGAAGCTCCCGCATTAATTAATAGCGCAGAATTTAATCAGCTACCTGAATTTGAACGTGCACAAATATTGGAAGTATCGATTAGTTACTTACGGTACTTGGTGGTCAAAAAGAAACAGAACTCCCCTGAGAATAGAAAAAAATCATTAGCCTTGTTATCCGCTCGTAGCAGAATTCCGGTGCAAGACGTATTCGACCCGATTGTTGAGCCGGATATCAGAGATGATGAAGGGCATTTCACCCACAGGGCAACTGTGGCACTGGGTCAGCAAAATAACGATGAATTTATTGATCTGCAGATGCGGATGGCCTATCACGAATTAATGGATCTACCGGATGGTTTTATTCGTGGTGGCCAAATTGAAATGGGAGCGCTCACGTTAAGGGGCATAAATAAGTATGCTCGTTCTGGATCAAAAGAAGATGAAGCGTTTGCATTGCAGCTGCAACGTTTCAGTATCATTAATATTTTATCGCTAGGCTCACGTGACCACTTTCAGCAACCGATTTCATGGCGTGTTAATACGGGCTTTGATCGTTTTATTCTGGAAGGTAGTGATTTATTTGCTCACTTAGATGTGGGTGGTGGGTATAGCTTTGATGTTGACTTCGGTGGTGAGCAGTCCACCACTGACCTTGGCCAGGTGTATGGTCTACTTGAGGCGCGTTTAAAGGCCAGTGGTCAGTTTGATGATGGCTACCAGTTATCAGCAGGTGCGCAGGTGGGTTGGCTATATCAGGGCAGCCAATGGCAAATGAATGTTTATGGCAGTTGGTTGCCTTCGGTACTAGGCGAAGATTTTGATTACCAAGATACCGTGGTAGCACTAGGCAGTAAATTGGATAAAAATTTACAGTTACGCTTAGAGGCCAAAAAGCAGTGGCTTACCGCTTCTGGCAATAGCATTGATGGCGATAGTCTTAGCTTGGGTCTTAATTGGTATTTCTAATGCTAAGACTAACGCGACTAAGTTTGGCTTCTTTCTTAATATTGCTGTTAACGGGCTGTTCTAACTTGACCAGCTTGCTGTTTTATCCGCAGCAGCAATATTTACGAACCCCGACTGATATTGGTCTCGTTTACGAAGAAGTGACAACGTACGCAGCTGATGGCATTGAAATTAACTCTTGGTTTTTACCGGCAATGCCCTCTAAAAATGGCGAGCAAGATGATTCGCCGATTGTGTTATTTTTGCATGGCAATGCTGAAAATATCAGTACCCATATTGGCAGCGTATATTGGCTGCCAGAGCAGGGGGTGAGCGTCTTTTTATTAGATTATCGTGGCTTTGGGCACTCGAAAGGTGATCCTTATATTCCCGCAATCTTTCAAGATGTGGAATCGACATTGGCATGGATTAGAGCGCGCTTTCCTCAGCGTAAGGTTTTTATTCTGGGTCAGAGCATAGGCTCTGCCATTGCAGTGACCAGTATGGCGTTATTTAAAGATGAATATAAACTCTCTGGCTTGGTATTAGATTCAACATTTACGGGATACCGTGACATTGCCCAGGAAGTCACAGGTCGTAGCTTCATCACTTGGCTAGCGTGGCCTTTTACTTGGTTATTACCTACTCGCTGGGACCCGCAAGAATACATTGCTCAAATAGCCCCTAGCCCAATCCTCATGTTCCACAGTAAGGCAGACCCAGTACTACCCTATGAATTAGGGAATGAATTGTATCAAAAAGCGCAAGGGCCTAAGCAATGGCACGAATCTAAAGGCGGACATATTCAATCGTTCAACTTCGAAGAATACAGACAGTTATTGCTCAACTTCCTACATAATTAGTCCGCTTTGTTTCCTGATTGCCTTATTTGGGCACTTTACTCATGAATACTTGCCAAATCGCATATTCATCAGTAAAATGCCGCGTCAAAGTTGTACCCACATACCTTCCTATATACGCTCAGGTTGCCTCATATGTTGCGAATCGCTGAAGATGCTTTGACATTCGATGATGTCTTATTAGTTCCAGGTTACTCTGAAGTTCTGCCTAATCAAGTGTCGCTGAAAACGCGCATTACAAAAGGCATCGAGCTTAACGTCCCCCTAATTTCTGCCGCTATGGATACAGTGACTGAAGCCCGCTTGGCGATTGCTATCGCACAAGAAGGTGGCCTCGGCATTATTCATAAGAATATGACTGTTGAAGAGCAGGCTGCTGAAGTATCTAAAGTTAAGCGCTACGAAAGTGGCGTTGTAAAAGACCCTATTATTACCGACAGTTCCACCACGATACGTGCATTGTTAGAATTGACTGATAAGCATAATATCTCGGGTGTGCCGGTAGTTGATGGTGATGAGCTTGTAGGTATCGTGACAAGCCGTGATGTGCGTTTTGAGAAAAACCTCGACGCAACGGTTGCAACCGTGATGACGCCAAAATCAAAATTGGTAACGGTTAAAGAAGGTGAGAGCCGCGACGTTGTGCAAGATTTATTGCATACCCATCGCATCGAAAAAGTATTGGTTGTTGATGACGCTGGTAAACTAGCGGGCATGATGACGGTAAAAGATATAAACAAAGCGCGTGCTTACCCTCTAGCATCGAAAGATGAACGTGGAAGCTTACGTGTTGGCGCTGCAGTTGGTACTGGGTTTGGTACTGATGAACGCATCGCTGCGCTTGTGGCTGCGGGTGTTGATGTGATCGTTATTGATACCGCTCACGGCCATACAAGCAATGCATCGGGCACGGGTGTTATCGACCGCGTACGTTGGGCGAAAACGCACTTCCCAGATCTTCAAGTTATTGGTGGCAACATTGCTACTGCTGCTGCTGCAATCGCACTCGCTGAAGCGGGTGCTGATGGCGTTAAAGTGGGTATCGGCCCAGGTTCAATTTGTACGACGCGTATTGTTGCTGGTGTGGGTGTTCCGCAGATCTCTGCTGTTGCTAATGTTGCTGCAGCGATGGAAAAATACGGTGTTCCAGTTATCGCCGATGGTGGTATTCGTTTCTCGGGTGACATCGCTAAAGCAATCGTTGCTGGCGCGAGTGTGATTATGGTTGGTTCTATGTTTGCCGGTACTGATGAAGCACCTGGTGAAGTTGAATTGTTCCAAGGTCGTGCTTATAAAAGCTACCGCGGAATGGGTTCTTTAGGGGCTATGGGTCAAACTCAAGGCTCTTCAGACCGTTACTTCCAAGATAAAAATAGCGGCGTAGACAAGTTAGTACCTGAAGGTATTGAGGGTCGTATCGCTGTTAAGGGTCCATTGACTAATATTGTTCACCAACTAGTTGGTGGTGTTCGTGCTTCTATGGGTTATACCGGTTGCGGAACAATCGAAGAAATGCGCACTAAGCCAGAGTTTGTTCGTATTACAAACGCCGGCATGAAAGAGTCGCATGTGCACGATGTACAAATAACGAAAGAAGCCCCGAACTATAGAATGGGGTAATCGCCTACTGCGCTTGCTAATACAGCGTTAAAAATTGGCTCAAGATCCTCACTTAGCACGCTAAGCTCCGGTCTTTCGCAAATTTTTGCCTTGTCTTAGCTGCGCTCGTTACGGCGATGATTGTAGAATTTTAAAAGAAGTATTATTGAGTGTTTGAGTAGCAAATATGGGAGGCAGGGAGCCGAGCCTAAGGCTACATGGAGAGCGAAGCGACGTATTTACGCCGTTTTGCGGAATAAATACTCAATCATGCTTCGATAAATTTAGAATGAAGAAATTAATAGCCTGCTGATTCGTCTGCGGGTTTTTGTATTTTATGCCTCCGTGCATTTTTAGAAAGAGATGGTTATGACTGACATTCACGCTCAACGTATTTTAATTTTAGACTTTGGTTCTCAATATACTCAGCTTATCGCGCGTCGCGTTCGTGAGTTAGGTGTGTTCTCTGAAATTCGTGCATGGGATATGGATGATCAGGAAATCATTGATTATGCACCAAACGGTATCATCCTTGCCGGTGGCCCTGAGTCGGTAACTGAAGACGACTCTCCACGCGCGCCGCAGGCTGTGTTTGATTTAGGCGTTCCAGTATTAGGCATTTGCTACGGCATGCAAACCATGGCTGAGCAGTTAGGCGGCAAGGTTGAAGGTTCTGATCTACGCGAGTTCGGTTATGCGCGTATCAAAACAGAAGGCTCTTCTGCTTTGTTGAAAGACATTGCTGATCATATTGAAAATGGCGATAAGCATCTTGATGTTTGGATGAGTCACGGCGATAAAGTAACGCAAATGCCAGAAGGCTTTGAGTTAATGGCGTCAACGGGTTCATGCCCAATTGCCGGTATGTATCACGCTGAGAAAAACTACTACGGCGTACAGTTTCACCCAGAAGTGACACACACACTTCAAGGTGAACGTCTACTGGGTCACTTCATTCATGAAATTTGTGATTGTGATTCTTTATGGACGCCAGCAAAAATTATTGAAGATCAAATTGAGCGTGTACGTGCACAGGTTGGCAATCGTAAAGTATTACTAGGTCTTTCGGGTGGCGTTGACTCATCAGTTGTTGCGGCGTTATTGCATAAAGCGATTGGTGATCAGTTAACGTGCGTATTTGTTGATAACGGCCTACTTCGTAAAAACGAAGGCGACATGGTTATGGATATGTTCGCTGACAATATGGGCGTGAAAGTTATTCGCGCTGACGCGGCCGATTTATTCTTGGGTAAGCTAAAAGGCATTTCTGATCCAGAGCTTAAGCGTAAAGCGATTGGTAATACCTTTATCGAAGTATTCGATGCAGAAGCGACAAAAATTAAAGATGTAGATTTCTTAGCGCAGGGTACTATTTACCCAGACGTTATCGAATCAGCGGCGTCTAAAACCGGTAAAGCACACGTGATTAAATCACACCACAATGTGGGCGGCTTACCAGACGACATGAAGATGGAGCTTGTTGAACCGCTTCGTGAATTGTTTAAAGACGAAGTACGTAAAATGGGTCTTGAGTTGGGTTTGCCATACGACATGGTTTACCGTCACCCATTCCCAGGGCCGGGTCTTGGTGTGCGTATTTTGGGCGAAGTTAAAAAAGAATATTGCGATATCTTGCGCGAAGCGGATGCGATTTTCTTAGAAGAATTGCATAACTTCGATTGGTACCATAAAACGTCACAAGCGTTCGTTGTTTTCTTACCGGTTAAGTCGGTAGGTGTTGTAGGCGATGGCCGTCGTTACGAGTGGGTTGTTTCTCTACGAGCTGTAGAAACCATCGACTTTATGACAGCACGCTGGGCACACCTTCCGTATGATTTGTTAGAGAAAGTATCTAACCGCATCATTAACGAAATTGAGCACATCTCGCGTGTTGCTTACGACGTAAGCTCTAAGCCACCTGCTACTATCGAATGGGAATAATCTAGCGTTTAGGAAGCGCAGCTTTCTGCTAGATTATTCGACTGCACATGGATGTGCAGGCCGGCGGACACTACAGGGATGTATCCTTGAATATATCCTGACTGCGTATTTTCTTCTCCTTATTTCGTCCGTCAAAAAAACCAATACCCAGTATTGGTTTTTTTATGCCTAAGATTTACTATGAACAATCTAATCAAGGATGATCAATTAAATGAAAAATGAGCGCTGCAAAATAATCTATAAAGTTTATAGCTCCCTTTCTTCGTCTGAAAAAAAGCAGGTTATCACTGCCTCTCAATTTACTCAGTTATTGAAAAATTCAACCCTGGCTGAGCGCCGCCCGATAGACGATCAAGAATGCCTAGAGGGTATGTTGAATAATAGTAACTTAATAGTGAGTGCTTGGGCGGGTGATGATTTAATTGGCATCTCTCGCTGTATTACCGATTTTCATTATTGCTGTTATTTGTCTGACTTGGCGGTTGATCAAGCGTATCAGGGGGCGGGTATTGGAAAAGAACTGCAGGTGAAAACCCAAAGCCAGCTTGGTCCAAAGTGTAAGCTGATTCTTATCGCGGCACCTGCTGCTAATAGTTACTATCAGCAAATTGGTTTTAGTAATAATCCACGTTGCTGGGTATTGAATCGTGACGAATCAATTCAGTAAGTAATTCTATAATACCGTCACCCAAGAGTAGTTATTTATGACATCAAGACCTATGCTATTAGGATTCGCCTGTGCAATCGCCACCACTCTCTTATGGTCAGGTAATTTTGTGGTGGCAAGAGGCTTGAGTGATGCAATTGGGCCTTTAACTTTATCGTTTTGGCGCTGGGTCGTAGCGATTGTATTTTTATTTCCTTTTGCCATTAAATCTTTATTGTCCGATAAGTCTTGGCTGAAAGAAAATATAGCGTATCTAAGTCTTGTGTCTTTGCTAGGAGTAACGCTATTTAATTCTTTGATCTATTACGCAGGTCAAACCAGCAGTGCCATTAATCTTTCTTTAATCGCGATAACATTTCCTGTTTTTGTTTTGATTCTTTCTCGCATTTTTTTCGCAGAAAAAATAATTTGGAATAAACTGGTCGGTATTGTATTGGTTATTTCTGGCGTTTTATTATTAATCAGCAAGGGAGAGGTATCTGTACTTAAGGCATTAACGTTTAGTGAAGGCGATGTATGGATGCTGCTGGCAGCCCTTATGTTCGCAATTTACTCTATGTTATTAAAGCGAAAGCCTGCGGGTATTAGTGTGCCTGCATTTCAACTCGCGAGTTTTATGTTGGGTTTGATTTTTTTATTACCCGCTTATTTATTAGAGCTTTATCTTTTACCTGCAAAACCTATAGATAGTGCCATTGTTTTAAGTATCTTATACGTTGGTATATTTTCCTCTTTATTTGCTTTTATATTGTGGACAAAGGCGATCGCCCTGATTGGTGCGGTAAATGCTGGCATGGTGTATTACTCGCTGCTTTTATTCAGTGGCGCTTTAGCCATTATTATTTTGGGCGAGACTGTCACAGAACAGCATTTTTACAGCGCGATGCTCATACTGTCGGGTATTTTATTAGCCGTCGTCTATCGACCTAAAAATATGAATGCGTAAGCACAAGAACTATAGCGGCTGCCTAAGTTGGATATTGAATTGCCTATCTTTAATACGGCTTAACTCGTTATAATCGCGATTTATTGAACAGACTCATTAACATATCACTAGGTATTACTATGCAATTACGAGAAATTGACAAGGCTACATATCGCAAGCGTATGAATATTGTTTTGGCCGGTACTGTTATCATTTTACTGGTAACGTCATTAACCGTTTCCAATACCTTGATTGCTGCCTTTGGAAGTGACATTGATGGAGATAACTTTTGGTGGAACATTACAGGAGTTCTTGCCGGGTTGTCGGTCATCGGGCTGGTTTATAAGATCTTTGGAAAAAGCCCTTTTATGGCTGAGGTAAATTATGTTCGTAGCTTAAAAGCAGAAATGAATCGAATTTATCGCAGTTCAAAAAAAATCAATGCTGCGCTTGAGCAGAATGACAAGACAGCGATTATTATTAGTTATTTTAACCTACAGGCATCTAAGCAGGTTTATCAGCTGGATAACAATACGTTGACGATGGATGAACTGAACGAGAAAATTCGAGTATTGGATGCTCAGATCGAATCGTTGGGATTAGAAGTTACTACCGACGATTATCGACCTGAGTTAGTTAAGCAGCTTTCGGCTTAATCGTTAAGATTGAGCACTCAGTGCTTTGTCACGCTTCAAGACTACATAAGTAAAGAGAGAGGCACTGATAAACATAAACAAGCTGTAGATGCTGGGGGCTATCGACATTGAACTGCTTTCGAGTATCCCCGACGTAATTAACAGTGCCAATGTTCCGTTCTGCATACCCACTTCAATCGTAATCGCTCGTGACTGACTCTCTTGGTGAAGCAAAAACTTACCTGCAAAATAACCCAATGCCATTGTTGTTAAGTTTAGAATAATGGCTGCAGGGCCTGCGGCCAATGCAAAATCAATAAGCTTCTCACCTAAATTTACGCAGATACTCGCAATCACAAAGGCCAGCACGGCCATAGAAAAGATACTGACAAAGCGCTCTGAACGCTTAGCCATGTCAGCCCACTTTCCTCGTACTGCCATGCCAACTAATACCGGAATCACGGTAACGATCATGAGTTTAATCCAAGTAGTAATAATCGGTAGGTCAAATTGATCACCCTCGCTGCCATAAAAGTTAATCGCCCATAACGCTAATACGGGAATCGTGAAAGGCGTAATAAACCCAATAACTGCGGTCAGTGATACGGATAGACCGACATCGGCCTTGGCTAAGTAGCTGTACAGATTAGAGGTTGCGCCGCCAGGGCAGAGTGACAGTATGAATAAACCGATCGCTAACTCGCCAGTCAAGCCCGTTAATGCGATGACGGCAATCGCGATGAGAGGCAGTATTAACATCTGACAGATAACGCCGACGAAGAAGGCTTTAGGTTGTTTTAATACACGAGTAAAGTCAGCGGGAGTCAGGCTTAGGCCAACGCCTGTCATGATTAGAATGATGGCGATCGGTAGAGCGACTTGTGTGAGGGTTTGAAACATAGGTTGATCCGATTTTCTTATTATTGGGCGATTTAATCAGCCACATTACATGGGGTAAGTAAGCGCTGCAAGCTATTGGAATTATTAGCGGATTGGTGTAGAATGCGCGACCCCTAAATTTTTAGGGCTCTATAATCACGGTAGGCAATATTAACACCTACCCACAGATAAACGATCGGAGCGAAACACTTTATGGTAGTTATCCGTTTAAGCCGAAGCGGCTCAAAAAAGCGTCCTTTTTATCATCTTTCTGTTGCGGATGAACGTAACCCACGTGACGGTCGATTTATCGAACGCGTAGGTTTCTTCAACCCAGTAGCTCGTGGTTCTGAAGAAGCACTTCGTGTTGACGCCGAGCGCGTTGCATACTGGATCAGCAAAGGCGCACAGCCTTCTGCCCGTGTTGCTAAGTTATTAAAAGATAACGCTAAAGCACAAGCGTAATCTTGCTTATACCGAGGAATATCATGGCATCATCACAGCAATCCACTTTGATTAGCGATTCTGACGTAACTATCGTCGGAAAGGTGACGACCGCATTTGGTATTAAGGGTTGGGTAAAGATTTATTCTTTTACCGATCCTATGAAAGGCATTCTGGATTATAAGAACTGGTTCCTGAAGGTAAAAGGTCAGTGGCAGCCTTATAAAGTGAAAGAAGGCAAACCTCAAGGTAAAGGCATAGTTGCAAAGTTTGAAGGTATCAATGACCGTGATTTGGCCTTGGCGTTAAGCCAAGTAGAAATTGCAGTTCGAACTTCTGACTTGCCACAACTTGCACAAGACGAATTTTATTGGTCTCAGCTTGTTGGTTTGATCGTCGTTAATAAAAACGGCGAGTTGTTAGGTAAAATCGATCATTTATTCAACTCTGGCGCGCCTCATGATGTGATGTGTGTAAAGGGATATGAAGGCAGTCTTGACCAGCAAGAACGCTTGATTCCTTACGTTGATGCAGTGATTGGTGAGATCGACTTGGATGCTGGTGAAATGCAAGTTGATTGGGAAGCAGACTTTTAATTAAGCCTGTTTGTGTGGTGAGTCCATGTGGTTTGGAGTAGTAACACTGTTTCCTGAAATGATTCAGCCTATGACCCAGTTGGGTGTAATAGGTCGATCAGTGAGACAGGGTCTATTGAGTTTAAGTATTTGGAATCCTCGCGATTTCACACACGATAAACACCAAACAGTGGATGATCGTCCATACGGTGGTGGCCCAGGCATGTTGATGAAAATTCAACCGTTACGGGACGCGATCAATGCCGCTAAAGAAGCAGCCGGTGTTGTTGAAGGGGATGATGTAAGAGTTATTTACATGTCACCTCAAGGACGCAAGCTGGATCAGGCTGGAGTGAATGAATTAGCTCAGCATGACAAACTTATTTTAGTTGCAGGACGATACGAAGGCATCGATGAGCGTTTAATCGAGGCCGAAATTGACGAAGAATGGTCTATCGGCGATTTCGTACTCAGTGGTGGTGAATTACCTGCCATGACGTTATTAGATGCAGTAAGTAGACAAGTAGCGGGAGTTTTAGGGCACGAATTATCGGCCGTACAAGACTCTTTTGCGGATGGTTTACTCGACTGCCCACATTATACCCGCCCGGAAGAATTTGAAGGGCAAGAGGTACCCAGCGTATTGTTGAGCGGCAATCATAAGCTAATCAAACAATGGCGCCTGAAACAGTCCTTAGGACGCACTTGGCAACGACGACCAGACCTACTAGATAAGCTGGACTTAAACGACGAACAAGTTTCGTTATTAGAAGATTTTAAGCGTGAGTCAGAAGATTCTCACGATTATTAGGGAGCATGCAATGAGTAATAGAAACGTAATCATTCAGCAGCTTGAAGCAGAACAGCTTAAGCAAGAAGTACCAGCATTTGGCCCAGGCGACACTTTAGTCGTTCAGGTTAAAGTTGTTGAAGGCACTCGTGAGCGTCTACAGGCGTTTGAAGGTGTTGTAATTGGAAAGCGTAACCGCGGTGTTAACTCTGCGTTTACAGTACGTAAAATCTCTCACGGTGTGGGTGTTGAGCGTACTTTCCAAACTCACAGCCGTTTAATCGATTCTATCGAAGTTAAACGTCGTGGTGCTGTACGTCAGGCTAAACTTTACTACCTACGCGAGCGTAGCGGTAAATCTGCACGTATTAAAGAGAAGTTGGGTAAAAAAGCATAACTCTTTATTTAAGAGTGATGTGATTTTAGTCAAATCTAAAAGAACGGGCCTAGTGCCCGTTTTTTTATGCCTGAAATTCTGTACACTAACAGGAACTTAATGAGAACGGTGTTCTCAAAGCAATAACACAATTACACCTGTAAAGAACAGCGCGGAGATAGAATGAGAATATTAGCGACCCTGTTAACCGTTTTAGCGGTTGCAAGTACCAGTTTTGCCGATGAAACCGCGCAACCTGCTATGGATGCTGCAGAGCAAAATAAGCAGCTAAGCCTTCGAGTAGCGGCTCAGATTTCTAAGTCTTTTGGTCAACCCGTTAAAGTTAGAGAAGTGGTTAGCTTGGCTAATCAGCAAATTATTGAAGCTGTTTTAGCGGATGGTTCATTGGTTCACTTGACCCCAGACCTTACACACATGGTTTATCGCGGTGAGTTGTATGAACTATTGCCGATGAAGCCTAATAACATTACTAAAAATCGCAATAATATGAAGCGTGAAGGCTTGATGGCCGATTTGGATGATAAAGATTTGGTTATCTTTAAAGCCAAAGGCGAAGAAAAAACCGTGATCAACGTATTCACTGATATCGATTGTGGCTATTGCCGTAAATTGCATGATGAAGTGGGTCGTTTAAATGACCTTGGCATTACCGTGCGCTACTTAGCGTATCCTCGTGCGGGTGTTACCGATCGTCGTACAGGCCAGTTGACCGGTGCTTTTAAGAAAATTAAATCTGTTTGGTGTGACGACAATCGCGCTGAAGCGATGACAGCCGCTAAGAAGAATCGTACGATTAAAGATAACTTAAGCTGTGATGCGCCAATTGCTCAACACATTGCACTAGGCCATGAAGTGGGTGTTACCGGTACACCAGCAATAGTATTGCAAGATGGCCGCTTTATCGGTGGTTATATGGCTGCTGATGATCTTGCAAAAGAGATTGGTGTTAAATAAATACTCAGTTTTCTATAACAGCATAAGATTGAATAAGGCCCTATGAATGTATTTCATAGGGCCTTTTTTATACACCCGACAATAATTTCCTGTCAAAAGAATAACTTCTGCAGCATTCCAATTCTATCTATCTGATAACTATCAATTTTATTTTCTGCAGCTATAAGCCACGCGTGTCAAAATAGGATGATTTTTGGGGCCCTGAAGAAGAAAATGATGTTAAACCTGAAGCTTATCCACAGAGGGCTGATACGCTAGGGGATAAGCTGATGTTAGTACTTACTTATTCCACTGAGCCTGATTTAACTCAGATGTTTAAAATTCGATAATTTACTCTTTTTAATTGCTTAGGAAAGAATTAAAAAGTTATGAAATATTCGCTAAAAAATATTGACAGAAAGTAAAAAAATAGTTTTTAAACTCTTTTACTCACAATTTAAAAAGCTGAAGTGAATTAAATTTTAATTCTCGATAAATCTTGAGATGAGGCTATTGACTCTTATAACTCATTGAATTTAAAGGAAAAAATATACTGATTAAAAAACATACAATCTGATAGGAGGGTAGATAACATGGGGTTTAGCGTACCTTTTAAAGAGTCTATCCACTAAGTTATCCACAGAAACTGTGGGTAAGAAAGCGAGCCTAGTAACCATGCGGCTTTGTTAGACAATGTTTAAAAATCGAGTCTTACTGACAAAATAGATTATTTAATTGCGCTGGAATAAGGCAAAATAAATAGTGTCGTAAATTTCCTGTTATTCACAAGCCAAATGTTCATGTATTAATTATTTTATTAAACTTAGAGATGAGTCATAAAATTGGCAGGCTATCGATAAGGGATTGAAAACTATAGAGTTTTTATTTGAGTGAAAAAACAACAATCTGTAACGATGCCAGTATTCATGCGGGTTGAAGGTTGTTATAAAAAACTTATGCAGTATCTTATCCACAGAAAATGTTAATAAGTTATCTTATGTGACTTTTTAGACAGAGAATGACTCATATTGAATGACTCATATAGAATCGCTCATATACATTAGTCATACAGAATGGGTAGCCTTGAATTATTCATACTAAGCTATTCAAAATATCAGGGCATAGTATGATGAGTATACGGGTCAACTTATGGCTACCGATGAAGAATATGTTTATTAGAGGCCTGAATGTCGGCATTAATGCGGTTTAAAAATAAAGCAGTCAAAGTGTTATTACTTATCGTGGGCTGGCTGAGTGTGGTGCTAGGGGTGATTGGTATCTTTTTGCCCGTTATGCCAACCACGCCATTCTTATTATTAGCAGCAGCGTGTTTTATGCGCACATCACCTAAGTTTTATAACTGGCTGGTAGGGCATCCTAAGCTGGGGAAATACCTTGTGTATTATTTAGAAGGCAAGGGTATTCCGCTGAAAGCTAAGATATACACCATTGCCTTAATGGCCATCAGTATGAGTGTAACGACCTATATTGTACCCGTTACCGAGATTAAGATTCTTCTTCCTCTGGTGGGGGTTCTGGTAGCTCTCTACATTGCTCGTCAACCAACACTCGTTCTGTCGCCTGAAGCAAAGGACTAGGCAAGCTGCTTAGCCAATCAAAGCGCGACAGTAGCCCTTTCATGGGCGTATCTAATCCTGCGTATAAATTAACTCTTTCACCACTATAAGGGTGTTCAAAGCTCAACTGCCATGCGTGCAGTAATAACCGACCGGCATCAAAATTATCACGGAAGTAGCGACTATGACGACCTTTGCCGTATCGAGCATCGCCAATGATAGGGTGGCTAATGTGTTTTAAATGGCGACGAATTTGATGTTTACGCCCAGTTTTGGGCATGACTTCTACCAAGGAATAGCGCGACTGAGGGTATTTATCAATCTCAACATCAATTTCTACGGTCGCCAATAACTTGAAGTCTGTAATCGCTTCTTGAGCAGGCTTTATACGCTCGTGTTTCGCGTGCTTATCAACCGGCGGTACCATTGCATAGTCTAAGTGGAGTTCTTCAGGCATATAGCCGCGCGTAACCGCTAGGTAGCGTTTTTCAACATCACGCTGGCGCCATTGCTCAACCATTAAGCTGGCCGTCTCGGAATTTAAGGCAAATAACAAAACGCCTGAAGTTGGCTTATCTAAGCGGTGAACAGGGTAAACCCGTTGGCCTAGTTGATTGCGCAGCAGCTGTAATGCAAACATCGTTTCATGGCGATCAATCTCACTGCGATGAACCAATAAACCTGACGGTTTGTTAATTGCGACTAGATTTTCATCTAGGTATAAAATTTCCAGTTTCATTCGGCATCTAAACACTTAATTTTGGTCGGAAAATTATAACAAGGTTTACCCATCAATTTGAGAAGAAACGGTCTTTTGTTATATAACAAAGATCTTTCGCTGAATTTAGGGGGCAAAAAGCTCCAATCTAGCGGCTTGTCATTTATGGAAGACCAAATCACGCCACAACTTATGGCTAGATCTACTAAACTAAAAGAATGAAGTTGCGTGACGTTGCGTGAAATTAAATAAAATGAAATGAATCAAGTTGCATGCAGGGCGATCAATATGAAGTGTGTCTATGAAGCGGCTGATGTTCTAGAAGCTCATGTGATTCAAGGTCTATTAGAACAACACAGAATAAGTGCGTTTATTGAGGGCGAACATCTGATGGGGGCTGTGGGTGGGCTACCTGCTGGGCGAGCTGTGCGTATCCTAGTAAATGATGACGATGTACAAGAAAGTACGGTTCTGATGCAAGAATATGACTCGACCAATCAACCGTTAAGCCAGCAAGCGACGATTGCTCAGGGTGGAATGCCAAGGCACGGTAATAATTTACTGTTAGCGATGGCATTAATGGTGCTGATGATTTTTGTTGAAGCCTTCCGGTTTTTCTTTTAACTGCTTGAGCTACTTATCGCTTGAGTTGCTAATCAGTATTAGTTGATCAGTATTAGTTGATCAGTATTAGTCATCACCCGGCATAGCAATAAAATCAGTGGTGCCATAATCTACACCTAATTGGCTCAGCAAGGCTGTAATCTGCCCTCTATGGTGGGTTTGGTGATTAAATACATGTTGCATCACTTCGGGTAACGGCTTTACTCGCAGTTCTTCTTGACGGGTAAAATATTCAAGTCTACTTTCACAATCGCTTTCACGTAAAAAATCACACCATTCGATAATCAGTTCATCCAATTTCTGACGGGCTTTTGCCAGATCGTTTAACGAACCGTATAAAATTTCATCCAATGCTTTCGGTTTAGGCCAGTGATCGATTTTATCGTCAAGAATCGGAAATATCTTGGCAAGGCGATTTAGCCAAAAAAGATCCCCGACCATAATGTGATTCCAACTGCCGACAACAGAGTAAAAGAAAACCCCCAAGTCTTTGTTTTGCTCAGGCTCAGGCAGGGATAAGCTGGCTTCGAGTAATGATTGATTAATCCAAGCATTATAACGAGCAGCGCGACGGTAATTATCGGACCATTGCATAGAAATCTCCTGGAAGGCAGTTTTTGAGTAATCTGTTATAGAAACATTAGCACGGGGACTCTATTATGCTAAGCCTATATAGCAATCAGCGCTAGCCCTATCAAAGGTTATAGATAAGTCCATGAAATAACAGCGCATTGGGCCTATGATTAATCAATACTTAGAGCGCAGTACTTATATCTAACACTAATGTTCAGAGCTTATATTTAGAGTTTAGTAAATACGACACAACAAGCCGATTTTATCAGCAGGAGAGTCAATGCGTTTTTTAGTCATGTTAAGCATTTGTTTTTTTCAACTACTGTATACGCAGATTGGCTATGCCAATTTTGTAGCATGGGATAAAAGCAATGCAGAGAAGTCAGAGCAATCTTGGCAAGTAAAAGAAAGTGAGCACTTTGCCATTACCTATATCGAAAGTAATACGGCAATGGCGGATAAGGCACTTAATATTGCTGAGCGCACACATACTGAATTAGTGCCTTTCTTTGGCCAGGAATCGGCCGAAAAAACTCAAATGGTATTAGTGGATGATTTTGATTTTTCAAATGGCTGGGCAACCTTTTTTCCTTTTGCACAAATCCGTCTTTTCAGTAGCCCACCCGACAGTATTGATGGATTAGAAGTCAACGACGATTGGTTACATACCCTCATTCGGCATGAGTACGTGCACATACTGCACATGCAAATGGCACGTGGTTTACCCGAAGCTTTAAGAAAACTATTTGGTAATATTGTTGTGGCTTTTCCGCATTCACTCACACCCTCGTTTATGTTAGAAGGGCTAGCAACGTATTTAGAAACAAATCATGAGTTGGGCTATGGACGGTTACAAGGCTCTTATTATCAAATGCAGATGCGAACAGAAGTCGCCGAACAACGCTTAAAAAGTTTAGGGGATGTTGCTGTTCCTTTACGAGATTTACCGTTAGGTATGCATTATTTATACGGCAGTTATTTTTACCAATTTCTTGCACAAACCTATAGCGAAAAAAACATCAGCCAGTATCTTCAAAAGTACAGTGGCGAAGCTATTCCTTCAGTTATGCAAAATAATGCAATGTCGTCGATTGTCGGAAAAAACTTTGACGAACTATGGCAGGAATATCATCAGTGGCTGAACATAACATTTTCGGGTGAGATTAAATCACTACGTTCTGCAACAGTACAAGGTGAAGCATTAGCCATTGAAGAAGGCGAGCTTGGGCTGTTCAAAGATGTAAGTGCTAGCCAAGGGAAAAACTTTTATTTTATCCATCAAAATGGAGAAGATACGGCCCAGCTAACGCGCTATGAAAAGGACAAGTTCGACGCCGCCTTCGACGTCACATTTGAGACCACATTTGAGACAATGGTAGATGTGAAAAATATCCTAGCAATCGATGTTAACAACGATGGCGAAGTGGTTGCCAGTCGAATCATTACTGGATCCGATGGTCGGAGTTGGGCTGATGTTTTTTTATTGGTTGATGGCGTTTTTGGCAAAACCTGGCAAGCGCTAACAGAAAAATCGCGTCTGCGAAATGTCCGCTGGTTGAACAATAATAAAATGATCGCTAGTCGTAAAATAAACGGCAGAAGTGAACTGGTTGTTCTGGATAAACAAGGCAATATACACAGTTTATGGCGCGGCGAAGATGAAACGACGGTTCTGGGTGATTTTGATATTTCCCCCGACAATCGTTATCTCGTTGCCGCAGTAAAACGTGCTCAGCAAGGCTGGAATTTGGAGCGCATTGAATTATCTATATCGCTTACGTCTGAGCTAAAATCTGAAAATGAAGAGTCAGATTATTCGATCGGGCAGTGGCAAGCCTTAACAGCGACCAAAGCGGTTGAAAACAGTCCACAAATTCTTGCTGACGGAAGAATATTATTCAGCGCCGATTATGACGATATTTATAATATTTTTATATTGAACCCAAAAACGGATGAGGTAGTTCAAATAACGAATATGTTGACGGGGGCCTTTGCCCCTAAATTAATCAGCAATGCAGACATTTCATTAGAGCCAGATAGTTCATTAGAACCAGAGATTATATTTCAGGCTTATACAGCCGATGGGTTTGAATTTAGAAAAATTGCATTAACCGAAAAACCTCACGTTGATCGTTTTACTTTAGCAGAAAAAGCAGAAAACTATGATTATCCAAAGCCTTTTACTACCGAGGTAGAAAAAACAACGGCAGAAGATTATAGCCCTTGGTCTAGCGTGCGACCTCGTTGGTGGTTTCCCTATTACAGTGCTACACCAGAAGCGACTCAGCTAGGGTTAACAACGGGAGGGACGGATACATTAGCGAGGCATAATTACGCGATATCATTAGGGCTTGATTGGCAAAATCAATTAAGCGATATGATACTCCAATACAGTTATGACAATCGCTATCAGCTAAGTTTTCAGCGCAGTCATGAATACATCAGTATATTCGATGATGAAAAACCAGAATACATTGTTGAGCAAGATCGCTGGATATTCGCAAGAAACCACATTGCCAATGCGCTTGAAGACCAATTATCATTGAATGCCGCCATTTTGGTTGAGCGCGAAGGAACCGTTAATCGAAAAGACCTGTTATCCGCCCCCTGCATTGATACTAATTTTACGCGTCACAAAACCTGTGAGAAAACGCTAGCCGGTTTAGGACTAAGATTTGATAATCGAGAAGGGTATCTAAATAGCCCAGGATTTTCCGCCGGACGCTATATCGATTTAGTGTATGAAACGAATGAACTTCTCAGTGAGGTTTCTGCCAGTGACTATAGTGGAGGGATTCTACAAGGACAGTGGCAGGAAAATTTTGATTTACCCGGAAGACGCTCACTCTCTTTTCAAATACTGGCTGCTCAGTCTGATAAGCATAACGAACCCATAACGATCGGTGGTGAAAATAGAGCAACCGAACTGAGCTTATTTGGCCGCGATGATTTTGCCCTAAGAGGCTATGCACCTTCTATTCAAGGAGGGCAATATATGAATATAAATCGCATTAATTACAGCCAATGGCTTGCAAGAATAGACAAAGGCTGGGGAATTTGGCCAATCGGCGCGGGGGATTTAAGCGCGGATATTTATGTCGATTATGGCAGTGCTTGGCAAACAGGCGGAACGGCTGAATATTTAACTGGGGTCGGGATTGATATTAACATCGAGGTATTGGCATTTTATAATTTGATGATGCCAATACGGTTTAGCATAGCCCGCGGCTTGGACAAAGAGCTGGGAGGAAACCGAGCGGGCATTGGAATTAGCTTGCCTTATTAGGCTGCTTCTTAATTGAGCTTAAAAGCGGTTCACCACCGAGGCACAGAGCACACAGAGAAGGGATTAGACAGGTTATGGCGTGGCTTTTTATGGTGGTAGCTAGCTTTTATCTCCGCTCATCCTCATTTTCCTCTGTGCCTCGGTGGTGAATATCTTGTCCTAAATCTCTCCCAAAAAATCAGTCCTTTTTATTCTCAACCAATAACGCTTTCAGCTCGCGAATTTCCGCGGCTAGCTCATCCATGGTTATCTTGCCGTCCGCCTCATCTTGGGCCGCTCTTTCTTTTGCATGTTCGTCTTCTAACACATTCACCACAATCCCAATCACCATGTTCAAAAATGCAAACGCAGTCAGGAAGATAAACGTTAAATAATAAATCCAGCTCAGAGGGTGTACGTCCATCGTTTCGTACATAACATCGGTCCAGTCTTCAAACGTCATGACGCGGAATAATGTTAACAGTGAGATCGAAATATCACCCCACAGTTGAGGGTTAATTTTAGCAAAGAAAGTTGCGCCGACGGCGGCGTAGATATAAAAAATAATAAACATTAATAGTAATACGTAACCCAGTTGCGGTAGGGCGCGTAGTAGCGAGTTTAACAACATACGCAGTTCAGGAATGATTGAAACCATTCGCAATACCCTGAATATACGCACTAAACGGCCGACTAAGGCCATTTCGCTATCGTCGATCGGAATCAAGCTGACGATGACGATTAACGTATCGAATACGTTCCAAGCGCTATGAAAAAATCGTTTTTTATTTTCTTCGGCAATAAACCGAATGGTGATTTCGAATAAAAATATAACCGTAATAGCAAGGTCAAGCCACTTTACTAGCTGCATGATGCTATCGGGTATCTGATACGTTTTAGCGCCAATTAACAGCGCCGATAAAATAATGATACTAACAACAAAGAGTTCAAACACTTTATTATTGCGTAAGCGCAAAGAGGCGTTCTGGATTTGGGTAATAGTCATGATGTAATGTACTTGAAGAGAGAAAATTGCTGAGAAACGAAGTGCTTAATAGTAGGTGATTAGAGATATTTAAACAATCGACCATTTGATAGGGTCGATTGTACTACGAGACTTGTACTACGAGACTTATTGCTTTTTCAGGTAAGCACTGACTAAAACAATACGAGTACCGTTTACACGGCCTTCAACATGCAAAGGGTTATCGGTTAACGAAATACCTTTCACCATCGTACCGCGCTTAGCGGTGAAGTTAGCGCCTTTAACCACCAGATCTTTAATCAAGGTCACGTTATCGCCAGCGACTAACGGTGCGCCATTGCTATCGCGTGTTGTTTCAGCACTGAAATCTACCATGCCCGCTTCAGCCCACTTTTGTACGTCTTCTTCAAAGTACATCATGTCGACTAGATCTTGAGCCCAGTCTTCGCCTTTTGCTTTTAACGTCTTAAGTTGACGCCAAGCCATGACTTGCACAGGAAGCTCTTGGCTCCACATACTGTCGTTCAGGCAGCGCCAGTGGTTGCCATCAAGGGAATCTGGGTTATTAATTTGATCGGTGCACGTCGGGCAAAGCATGATACTTTGTTCGACAGAGCCGTCGCTAGGAGCAACTTCAAATTTAGCCACAGGTGCATCGGCAGCACATAGCTCACATTTATTACCACAACGGGCTAATAGGGTATTTTCAGTAGTCATTATTAAAAACCTTAAAATTCAGATGGGTATTATGCCACTGATAACAGAAATGGGAAATGCGAAGCGTATTTTCCTCGCTTTCCCTAGTTACTATTGATAGTTGCTATAGATAGTTGCTATTGATTCGAAAATTAGCCGTTATGATGCACAAACGGCCTTCATGCGAATTTTATTGGTCCAGTGTAAGAACCTATGAGACGTCGAATATTGGGTATTAACGGCAACAATTTCAGTCGGGCATTTTTCTTGTAATTGCTGATAAGCCTGATCGACATAGTCAATATCAAAGACAAAGCCAAGAACAACCGTTTGCTCCGTGGTGACTTCAACAATGTGCTTATTAAGGTTGATTGATTTTGGTGTATTCGCAGAAACATCAGACATATGAGACATATGAATGCTGTGAGTGCAGCCTGCAAGAGTCATGCTGAGCAGTAGTAGAATCTTTTTCATTGAATATACCCTTAGCCTTGCTGGCAATAACCAGTCGCAATCACTTCACGCTTTAATACTAAGAAATAAGCAGTTGTCTGATGTTTGGTCAAAATACCTTCTAACTTACCTTCTGCACACTGGCTTTTTAGATCTAAAATGGCTTCATCAACAAAGTCATTTGAAAAGGCTATGCCAAGAAAATTCCAGCTATGAGATGTTGCTGTAATCGAATTGTCACGCTCAACAGGAATTTGGGTAAGAGACACAGAGTTTAGGCTCACACAGGCACTAAGCGATAAACAAGTAGCGATAGAAACAAATAATTTTTTAAACATAATATTTTCCTTAATTTAATTCAGGGTTAAAGAATGCAGTAGCCGCTAAGGCGTACTATTTCACCACTCACTGCGCCGAAAGCTTTCGCTTCACGAACGGAGGTTAAGCCTGTCATTTTTCCTGTTGGACATTCTGCATAAATATAATCCATAACCTTGTTTGCATATTCATCATCATAGACTGGGTTGCCGGTTCTAGGCCCCATGTTCATAAGCGCAAGAATGTCGCGTAATTGTTGAAATTGCTCAGCCGTTCGGCCTTTTGAGACCGCTCGACCCAGCTCTGCAGCGGCAGCCGCTTCAAAACCAAATTGACTGACCTGAACATTAAAAGGGATGAGTGTTCCTTGGCTTTGATCTATCTCGCCTATTTGCACATGATCAAGACGAGCACATGCTGTTAGAAGACCAAAAGCGGCTATTGCGAAGTATTGACGCATAGCGGTTCCTTGTTAAGTAATGGGGTGACGGATACTAGTGATTACACAGAAAAAGGTCAAGTATTGTAAGGTTTATCATTAATGAAATAATAACAGCGTAAAGAATGAGCATAGAAACGAAAAAAGCCTTTTCTAACATGCATCAGAAAAGGCTTCTATGTTGAAGGCTAAGAACGGAATCAGGCTGAATCTACTGTCCGTCTATAACGCTATTTTCGATCGGCAATACGGTTTCTGGTGTCTCATCTAGAACAGATTCAAACTGCTTCAAACGCTTACGTACTGAAAGCAATTCAACAATAATGGTCCATGAATTAACCAAATATTGGAAAGAGTTACTCACCTGTCCGAAGGCGGTCAAAATCTGCTGAAGAATACCAAAAGTAATGGCGCCTACGGCAATGGTTGGCACTAATAAAACAAAGACAAAAATATTATCGGCCTGTAAGTACAAACTTCTTGCGACGTTAAAATACATATAGTGGAAGTACAGACGGAAGTAATTTTTACGAACATTGTTGAACAATTCATTCAATTTAAGTGGCTCGGCACGGTCATTATTATCTTCGCCATACACCAGTTCTTTACGGAATGCGGCTTCTACTTTTTGATTATTGAACTGCAATCCAGGAAGCTTGATACCGACTAAGGCCAATACGCCCGTACCAAAAATTGACCAAAACAGGGCTGCATAGAAAAGTGGGTGTGCAATTTCACCGACAATAGGCAGTTCTGAAATATAAGCAGATAGCGCCCAAAGTACCGGTAAGAAAGCAAATAAGGTCATCACCGCTTCAATAAGAGAAACCCCTAGGTCTTCCATAATGGTCGCGAAGCGCATGGTATCTTCTTGAATACGCTGAGACGCACCTTCTACATCACGTAGCTGTTTCCAGTTAGAGGTATAGTATTCGTTCATCGCGGTGCGCCAGCGAAAGATAAAATGACTCACCAAAAATTTAGTCGCTACGTAGATAATGATGGCTAGAAAGGCAATTTCAGCAAACAACATGATAAGGTCAAACAGCTGCGTTGTTGCCGAGTTTAAGGCTTCTTCACCAACGACCTTGGCCGCTTCAGAGCCATCGATCGGCTTTAAAAGTGACTGGACTAAATCAAAGAAAGGTCGACGCCAGTTATTAATTGCAACAGACACTTGCACAGAATAATAAGTCGAAAATAAAATAGCCGATGAGCCTACAATCGACCACCACTGCCATTTATGCGGCGATACCTTAAACCAAAACAAGGCGAAAACTGCCGTACATAAAAAATAGAAGCCGTAGAATAATAAGAACGAGTTCGTTACAAAGTGACCTAAGCCGATCACTGGCTGAGTATCTGAAATATCTAAACCAACCAAGTTGGCCATTTGTTCGTTGAATCCATACCAGATAGCACATGCGCCGCCGGCAAAGAGCAGCACCGATAAGAAAAATAATTTCGGGTTCGGAAAGAAAGACTTAAACATACGAGTGAATAACCTTTTGGTTTACAGTTCAGCAGTCGCTGAGTGCAGATCTAATTATTATATTTAGAGTAAGAACACCTTATAAAAGTTCACCCATACTAGCGCTTAGCGAGTGAGGGCAAGTTGAACTTCTTACTCAGTATCTTATCCAGTATTGCCACAGGTAACCAGCGTTTCAATAGCGGCAAGCCAAAACTGCCGTTACCAATTCGAATCACTGGCTTAGGTTTGTTTAATAATTGCTCAACTAATATATCAGCAAACTCCGCCGCTGGGGTTGGGTTATCTTGCGAGGCGGTTGCTCGTGCTTGAATGGCCTCTTTTAAAGGCGCGTATAAAGAATCAGGCGTAATGCGTTTTAGAACATTATTGAGTGAGTTATCACCGAATTTGGATTCAATAGCCCCAGGCTGAACGGTGATAACATGAATGCCAAATGGCGCAAGCTCTATTCTTTGCGCATCCGATAAAGAATGCAGCGCTGCCTTAGTGGCGCAATAAGCTCCAGAAAAAGGGGTTGTGGTAATACCCGAGACAGAGCCAATATTCACCACTTGGGCAAAATCATTCTTATTCAGTTTCTGCTTAGCCATCAGTAGCGGTAAGCAGGCTTTGGTTAATTCCATGGGTGCGAAAACATTGGTTTCAAACTGGGCGCGCAAATCGTCTAAAGGCATGTCTGCTAGAGGCCCCATCGCGGCGTATCCAGCATTGTTTATTAGCACATCAAGGGATTTATTATCTTGTTGAATATGTGCAATCGCGTTACGAATACTGCTGTTGTTATTAACATCTAGCGTAAGTTTCGTCAGGTTAGTATGTTCTGCAAGATCACCTAAGCTGTGGATATTTCGAGCGCTAGCATACACATAAAAATCGTTGGCTAAATATTTTTCACACAATGCACGGCCAATACCCGAAGAGCAGCCAGTAATTAAAACGGTTTTCATATAGATGCCTTTTCTTGAGTGGAGCCCTTATTGGCTGAAGTATTGTTAGGAGTGTTGGCATGAGTGTTGGCAGGAGTTTTATCGAACCAAGGTTGTGCTTGTTCCAACTGATGCGCAAGTTGCAATAATGTTTTCTCGTCACCCAAAGGGGCAATAAATTGTGTACCTAGCGGTAAACCTGATTCCGTCCAATAGAGGGGCACCGACATCGCAGGCTGACCGGTTAGATTGGCTAGCTGAGTGAAAGGCAATTTCTCTAAGTTTTCTAATGCAACTTTCTTAGTCATGCCTGTTTTTAGTAATAATTTTTGTAAGCCAAGTGCATTGACAATTTTAGTGCCTACCTTGTCGAGTATGCCTAAATCAAATTCACCAATGGGAACAGGTTCACTGCCAAGAGTGGGGGTTAATAATAAATCATACTCTTGATGTAGGGCGTTCATGCTTTGACTAAAGTCATTCCAGCGGCGCTTAGCCGTCACAAATTGCTCGGCGGAAATCTTTTTACCAATATAGCCCATGAGCTTGGTGGTATCTTCAACATCAAGGTTGCTGAAATTACTGTTTAATAACTTAGCGGCAAACTCTAGGTCAGCAGCAACGTGACCGTAATACATGGTTAAGTAGCTATCGGTCAGATCGCTGGCATTAATATAAGGATGAACCGCTTCAACGGTATGGCCAAGTGCTTCTAGCAAGCTGACGGTATGTTGCACTGATCGAATCGCATCTTCTGTGACAGGGCGGTCAAAAAACGATTGCACGGTATAAGCAATTTTTAATGGTCGAACGGGCGTCTCTAAACAGGCGAGGTAACCGGTTTCTTTTAGCACGGGGTAAGGAGAGCTGCCATCAGGGCCAGAGACAACATCGAGCATCGCGGCACTATCGCGTACTGAACGAGTTAATACATGCTCGGTGGCGGCACCATCCCAAAGTTCAGAATGATACGGGCCTGTTGGTGTACGACCACGAGAAGGCTTAAGACCAAATAGTCCACAGCACGCCGCTGGAATTCTAATAGAACCCCCACCATCGCCGCCAGACGCCATTGGGACAATGCCTGCGGCAATCGCAGCACCAGAGCCACCACTTGAACCACCTGAAGTATGATTTAAGTTCCAAGGGTTGCGGGTAGGGCCAAATGCCTTAGGTTCGGTAATGCCCATTAAACCAAATTCGGGAGTATTGGTTTTACCAAAAATAACCAACCCCGATGATTTATAGCGCTTAACCATTTCGCTATCACTCGGGGATATATTGCCTTTAAAGGCGGCACTGCCATTACTTAAAGGCGTTCCTTCTAATGAGCTGAGTAAATCTTTTAATAAAAAAGGAACGCCGGAAAAAGGTCCTTCAGGTAAGCCTTGTTTTATTTGCTGATGAGCGAAGTCATAGAGCTTGGTAATAATGGCGTTAATGGCAGGGTTTTCTTGTTCAGCCTGAACGATAGCCGTTTCTAATAGCTCTGTTGCGCTGATATCTTTGTTCTTAATAAGTTGAGCTAAACCCAACGCATCATAGTTGGCGTAATCTTTAAGCATTTAAAACCCCAAGGTGACAGTGACGATTATTTGTACAACTAATAGCAATTATTATTAATATAGATCGTCAGACTTTAGCATAGGGGCAGAATAACCAGAAGGTGTTAATGCGCTTACAAATTTGAAAATTTTGCTCCTTGATTATCAATGGCTAAAAATGCAACGTCCTGTTCTTGTAGCCAGTCTGCTCCGTCTTTTTCAGCTAACATCGTTAATGTCGCAAGACTACCGGCGACAAGGCATTGAGGTGCAAGAACCGTTACCGAAGCCCAGTGATTAACAGGCCAACCGGTATTGGCTTTTAGAATATGACAGTAGCGCTGATCACCGACCATCATAAAGCGTTCATAGTGACCACTGGTTGCCATTGCACCTTGGTGCAGTGTGACATAAGAAATCGCTAATTCGGGTCGCTGAGGATCGCGTATGCCAATGTCCCAGCCAGACTTATCGGTTTTATCACCAATGATGCGAATGTCACCGCCTAAATCTACCAACCCATGTTGAATGCCTAACGATTGAAAGACTTCTGCTGCCCGATCGGCCGCATATTCTTTGCCAAAACCCCCAAAATCAATTTCCATTTTTTTCTGTGGTAAAAAAATAGAATGATGATCCCATTGCACAGACGACCAGTTGATTAACGGTAAGAGGGTTTGCAGTATTTGCTCAGTCGGTAATGTATTGGATTTAAAATCCCAAACTTGTCGGAGAATACCGGAAGTAATATCAAACAGACCGTCACTTTGTTGGTGGCAAAGCTGAGCATAGTTTAATAAACCAGCGGTTTCTTCATCAATTTTGGTCGCTTTAATCCCCGCATTATTATTGATTGTCTGTAATAAGCTGTCGTGTCGATAACGGCTGAATTTTTCTTCAATGCGCTGCACTTCCGCTTGCGCTTTTAGGCAGGCTTGTTTGATGTGATGACTATCGCCTTGCAATAAAAATTTACAAGGCGATGCCATCGCGGTGAAGGTATGTTGGTGAAAATCCATGGCTTAAGATTAACTAGAATTTATAATCGATACCAGCGGTGACCGTTGAAAAGTTAACTAATCCCGGAGTCTCATCATCACTGCCACCGAATAGCGCTAAAGATTCATTGCTAATATATTGCTGCCAATCAAAATGTAGGGCCCATTGTTGGAATTTGAGTTCGCTAGTAAAGCCCATCGTGAAAGCACCATAACTGGATAAACGGTAATCACTAGAGTTCAATTCGCCTGCTACAGGAGTTTGCTCTAGCGAATAAAAGTCTGCTTTTTCTTGGCTGTAATAGCGTAATAATGGCGATGCTATTACACGAAATTTTCCGAGGTTCAGTGACTGTGCCCACTTTAAATCGATTGTATGAGAAGCGATTCCCCAATCATCGTAATAGTAGCGATAATTAGAATGTAATGCTGCGCCATCCAATACGTTTGCATATTGCTTATACTGAACCGAAAACGTTATTTGATCGCGGCTTTCAGGTCGGCGGTCTTCAAACTTATACGGATCAGAGAGGTAGCCAGTTAATTGAGTAAAGCCAATACCTGCTTGTAATGTGCGGTATTTATCAATGACTTGGCTAATGCCTTCATAAAGAGAAAAACTGCGTTTTTTACGACCATCAGCCTCAGAACGAGCAACGGATAAATCCGCATCGGTAGGTGATAGTTCATCATTGCTAACAGAAAACGAACCGACTAAAGTCGTCTGCTTATCGAGAATATTCAGTGTGCCATCAAGGCCAAAAGCAATTGACTGATAGTCATTTTCTTTTGATACGGCTAACAGACCACCAGCGGTTCCTTCTGAAAAATATTTCTTGGGAGCGACTTTGATATCAATTCTATTTTCTTCAATACTCGCCCCACTCATGACGAGGGTGCTTTTACCATCAGCGTTTTTATAGGTTTGAGTCGGTGAAGCGCCACTCATGGTTTCATACTGTAATTCACTAGTAACGTACCAAGAATCACCGACAGGAGTACGATAGCCAAATTGCGAAACATCAATTTGATAGCGTCCGGTTTCTGCAGTAAAAGTACGTTCTCTGGGTGAATCCGCTTCTTGATAATGGGTATAGCGATAACTCAGCGTTTTATCGGTGGGTGCTACATCACCTTGGCACGGAATGGCGATCGCCGCTGCAGAAAGTGCGCTAAAGGCTGTTAGTTTTTTCATCTATGAATTCAATCCTGTTTAGTTACAACCACAGCCACCACCGGCAGCTTGACCGCCACCAGAAGAACCTTCTTTACTAAAATAAATATGATTATCGAGAGAGCTGCCGAGTGGGTCGCTCGCAGAGGACATGACATCTTTTGACAGATACCCTCGCTGCCAAGGCTTGACGGTGCTGCAACCAGAAATAACAAGACAACTGGTAATAATAGAAAGCAGAATGATGTTATTCATAAATTATTATTGCTTTAATAAAGTAGCGATGTGGGTGCTGAGTGCTTGGCTATCAGACTTTTTGAACCCTTCATGAATCAAGTTAATATTACCTTGGCGATCAATTAGGTAAGCGGTTGGCATGCCTCGTAATCCATACTTTTCAGGGGTTGTACCTTTAACATCTCTGGCAGTCGGATAGGCCACCGGAAATTCTTTTAAGAAGTCCATCGCGTCCTCTTTTTCTTCATCTAGATTAATCGCAATAACTTCAAACCCCTGTTTGCGATATTTTTTGCGTAAGGTATTTAATACAGGAAGAGAGAGGCGACAAGGCCCACACCAAGAGGCCCAAAAATCGACATACACAACTTTACCACGATAAGATTTGAGCTGAATATCGCCTTGGGTCTCTAAACGAGGTAGCTTAAAGGCAGGTGCTTGATCACCTACATTAACCGCCAAGACCTGGCTGCAATGTAGAGAAAACAATACACCGCTAGCAATTACTAGCGGCTTTAATAATTGATTAATCATTCAGTCTTTCCTTATGAAAACGCTTCAAAATCATCGACATGTAAAGGGTATCGAACCGCGAATGTATTATTATGAATTCCTAGCTCTTTTCTTAATGCTAGGTTTACATGGGCGGGTGTTAATAACTGTCCATTTTCATCCGGCTGCCCGGTAGTAAGATTCAGTTTTTGAGAACGGAATTTATCGGTTGAGGCGCCAAAGACCTTACCTCCTTTGCCACTGCCAGTTGGGTGCATCACCATGACACTGGTTACTGGCCAATGGTCTTTACCATTACCCGAATTGTAGTAAGGCGTACGGCCAAAATCAGAACCAATAACCACGGTAGTTTTGTCGGCAATACCCGCGACTTCAAGGGCTTCTTGTAGATAAGCAATACCTTCTAATAAATCTCCCAAGCTCTGATATTGGCTATTATCGTGATTGCCATGAGTATCAAAACCACCGGTGCTGATATTCGCACTGGCAGCAACGCCCGACTTAAAGGCTGCAGCGACTAAAGAGGCTTGGCGCTTGAATCCTTGCTCACGATTGTTCATGTGGTCGTTGGTCGGTTTAACCGCTTCAATTAACGCTTTTTCTTCACTCAGTTTTGCCAAGTCATTATCTTCTTGGCGCACGGTGAATAATTGATTCAGTTGCTGTCTACGCAAAGGCAAAGATTCATTCGATTTTTGTCTGGCTAAACGCTGAGCTTGTGCCTGTTTAATTTGTGAATAAATATCAGTGCTTTGATCTTCATTGCGGTAATGATAGCGATCGCTGTTCGGGTCGGCTAAGCGGTCGATAAAACCTGCACTGCTGGCTCTAGCGCGAGAAACCAGCGACGCGGTAAAGTCATAACCGCCATTACTGATATAAGCCATAGGCAAGCTTGGATTTTTACTGGCAGCAAACAGTGCGGCTAAACTTGGATAGCCCATTTCTAGACTTCCACTCCAAGTCGCTCGGTTACCGGTATTGTGGTTGTTGGTGCCGTTATCGATACCATTAATCACAGTGAGTTTATCGTGATAGGTGGTAAAGAAGTTTTGAAACTGTCCATCGACACGGCTGGTGGTAGTGTCGTTATTATTGATTCTTGGCGTATCACTCCAAGTCATGCCGGATACTGGGTTACGTTTAGTTTCGGTATTAATAGCGACAGAATTAATGGAGCCATCATGGCGAGCATCTGGACGCTCTGAAGCATATTGCCCTAAGTTACCTTTAGGGTCGCATAAAGAGGTAGGGTCCCAGCCGCCACCGGCATTGACGATCACTAAAAAGTGATCGGGTGCTGCGGCATGGGCTTTAGAAACCGTTAATGGAAGACTGGCTGTCATACCAGTGGCTGCAAGTATTTGTATAAAGTCACGACGTTTCATAGCAGTCTCCTTATTCGTAAATGTAACGGTAGTCAGAAAGAAGGTAAGTCATTACCGACATCCAAGATCGAATGACGTAATTTTCGTCACGGTATATGCGTGCCTCATCTTCTAATCCTTGATCATTATTCTCTCTATCCCAAAGCGCTCTGCAGGTCCACTCAAGATAGGTTGAGGGTTCAGGCTCATAATCATCTGGATTGGCCAGCATGGTATTACCTAGCTGCCATGTTGATAAAAACAGCTGGTAGGTGGCGTCGATCTCTGGGCTAGAGAGTTCAAGATTCTCACCTAGCAGGGCACTATGTAAGTACTGAATGTTCTTTTTAATCGCAATGATGTTTGAAGGGATTTCAAAACCATCGGCATCGAATGGTTGTACATCAGGACTGACAAATTTAAATAATCGACGCTCATTAGTCTCAGGGGTTCTGGTTTTAGTGAAGTCAAAAGCGGTTGCTCTACAGGCCATTTCAACGGCCATGCGCTCTTGCATAGCCACCATTAAACCACTCGGTTCATGTATGCGGTCAATAACGGAGTCAGAATCAATACCACCAAACATGATGCGATTATCTTGATCATTTTCACGCAGTTCATACCAATCAAACCCTAACGTCGCTTTGAGTTTTCGTTGTAGCATTTCTGGGCTTAAAAGGCGTGAGGAACCAATATGATCAGCGGCGGCTACTTTTTTAGTATCAACGGTATTTGCGCGGTAATAAGGGCTTAATAATAAACCAGTAATCGCCGTTTTCACGTTCCAGTTATCCGCCGCCATTGCCTTACCAATATTCGACAAAATCCCTCTTTGAGCGTTGTACGCAGTGACGGTATCTGCATCAGCATTGTCGCCAGGGGCGTTTAATAAATCTTGTCCAATAATGCCATTGTATAAATGACGAGTGATGGCGCGCATAAAGCGTGGGTCTTGTGAAATTTCATTACCAAGCCACTGCAGCATGGTTTCAAACTGGCTATTTCCTCGTTCAATCGGCAATATCTTTCCTGCTAGGCCAGCGGTTGATATTCCGTTTGAACTCCAAGAGCTAGCATTTAAAGTACTTGGAATTCTTCGACCACGATCATTCCAGTGCTGAAAAGCGGAAGCGACAGGATCCATAACTGTGTGACAGGTATAGCAAGCAGGGTTATCAAGGGTAGGGTTCGCACTAGAGGTATCAATCGCATCTTCTGGACGAGAACCTTCAATTTCTAATATGTCAGTATCTAAGAATTTATCATAAACGATATAAGAGCGATGACGATTGCGGTTTGTATTGGTGGTTGGGAAACGGTTTAAGAACATCGCCGAGGTAAGAATACCCGCGTGAGGAATTGCGGTTGTATGTTCAAGCTGGCGATTAATTTTTGCCGGTTTAAAATCATAAGGATCATGGCGCAGCGTCGCATCAGAGTAGCCAGAATAATAAGCTTCGCACGGAGCCTCAGCATCACTTAATTCTGCGAAGGTGGCTTCAGGGTTAACGAGTTCGGCGTCGTAAACTTTTTGACTGTACCAGTTGACCATTGTGTAGTCAGCCGTAACAAGCTCGGTGATAGGGCGATTATTACGAACAATATAGTTAATTAATTCTAAGCCTTCACGGGCAACAGCATCATTAGCAAAAATATTAGCGCAGCCTCGGTTATCGTCGTTAATATCATCTTGTGCTTGTTGTTCAGGCTCTTCGCCTTCTACGTTAGGGTAAGCGCTGTCGTACCAGTTCTTATTGGGGAAGTCATCGCTATCCAATAAATTAAGTGCACCATTAAATTGGTTAACTCTTAAATATTTATCCGTTAAAAAGACATCATTAAAAATTTCGGTTAGGCGAACATAAAATTCATCTTCGTTCATCACGCGTGCCATAACCGAATTAAATCCAGCTTCGCCTTCATTAATGACCTGATTCGTTTCAGCATCAGTAGGCAAGCGTCCTGCTAGTTGAACGGTGGCATTTCGTAACGTTGAGGTGAGCGGTAGGGCCGAAACGCCGTCTAAGCTGGTAGTCGCTTGATACAGGGATAAACCGTTAAAAGCATACATAATATATTCTGCGACATCATTTGCGCATTGTCCTACACAATCACTGGCCTCAGCGTTTCTGCCAATCGGCATGGTTAAAGAAATTTCTTGTGCAAGAACAGAGATAGAAGAACACGTTGCGCACGCAACCAGCGGCGTACCAATCTCGGTACCGTTCCCTTCAACCCCATGGCAACCTGCACACTGCTGTCCATAAAGACGTGCGCCTTCGGCATTATAATTGCCAAAATCCAAATTATTTTGAACCGATGCCCCACCGACATCACCATCGTATTCTTGTTGGCAGCCGGTTATGGCTGACAAAAAGCATATTATTGCTAACAAGCGAAGAGTGTTCATTGGGAGTTCCTGATTCAATATTAGACTTATAAAGTACCTAATAGTATGGCTCAAGAATATTGATTGGGTCACGTTACGGCAAAGGCATGTGTGTTTTTTTGTGAATAATTGTTGTTTTGCTTAAACCGCCTAGTGGTAAAGTGCTAGGTTGTTGAAATTGTTGATTTTTTTATTAAGAATAATTGCCGGGTGTGGTTAAGACAAAAATCTTCAAAAATATAAAAGCTGTCTATACTTACCTTTAGAATAATCGTATAGGCAGCTGAAAATTGCATTACATCATTGCTATATTGCTACTCGTTTGGATCCCCTTCACTATTGCGCTAGAGCCCGTCGAGGTGGGTGATCTCACAATAAGTTACTCTTTGAACGATCATGTTGAATACATAATCGACCCATTAGGTGAACGAAATGCTGAACAGCTTTTATTAGAAAACCACTGGCTAAGCCATAATAAAGAAACATTATCATTTGGCTATACCAGTGATACTTATTGGTTCCGCTTTAAAATTAATAATAATTCTGCCGATAATAAATCCCACTTATTTGAAATTTCATACCCTGTTCTTGATGATATTCAAATTTTCGTTCATGACAAAAATTTAAAGCTCATTAGGAAAATTCATCTAGGGGACAAGATGCCTTTTTATGAGCGAGAGGTGCAGCACCGCAATTTTTTAGTCCCTCTTGAAATAGCTGCAAATGAAAGTCAAATGTGGATGGTGCGTGTTAAAACATCGAGTGCTATGCAAGTGCCTATGGCTATTTGGAAAGAGCGGTCACTCTTTGTAACCGACCAGGCTAAGATAATGGGCATGGGCCTGTATTATGGGATTATGCTTATCATGATCTTATATAACTTGGTGGTGTTTTTCTCGGTCAGAGAAAAAAGCTATTTGTTTTATGTGTTTTATGTTGCCTCGATGGCAGGATTTTTAGCCAGTTTACAAGGGCTAAATTTTCAGTATGTGTGGCCGATGGCAACCAATTGGAATGACAGCTCGATTGTAGTGATGTTATCGGGGGTTGTTATGTTTGGTAGCCTATTCGCCCGAAATTTCTTAGCCTTGTATAAAGGACATAGAACTTTATATAATCTTTTTGGTCTGGCGGTTTTTCTTGCTGTTTCTATTATTATTCTCGTGAATTTCGTTCCTTATTACCTTCTCATTAAAGCGTTAATTGGATTAGCCTGCTTGGTTATATTTTTAGTAACGTTTACCGGCATTCTACGTTGGTCACAAGGGTTCAGTCCCGCCCGTTTTTTTACTATTGCTTGGTCATCTATGCTGTTAGGCGGCGCAATTTTAGCCTTGAATAAATTCAACATTATTCCAAGAAATTATTTTACTGAAAATGCAGTGCAGCTTGGATCGGCCATTGAAGTTATTTTACTTTCATTTGCTTTGGCTGATCGCCTTAACCAAGAAAAGCGAGAGCGGTATGAAGCTCAGGTTCAAGCACTGGGTCTTGAGCGAACAGCGAGTAATGCTCAGGTAGAGGCATTGGCGCAAGAGCGTAATGCTCGTAAAGCACAAGAAAAAGCTTTAGTTCATGAAAGAGAAGCTCGTGAAGCGCAAGCCCGAGCTCTAGAAATACAGCGAAAAGCAAATGAAACCTTAGAAGACAAAGTTAGAGAGCGAACAAATGAATTAGAGTTAGTGAATAAGAAATTAGCAGAATTAAGTACCACGGATGCTTTAACAGGCGTTCGTAATCGTCGTTACTTTGATGAAGCCTTTGATTTCGAATATAACCGGGCGATGAGGGGGCGTGAACAGCTAGCAATTTTAATGCTGGATATCGACTACTTTAAAAAGGTGAATGATAAGTATGGGCACCAAGTAGGCGATGAAGCTTTACGTAAAGTTGCTAGTGTTCTACGAAAAATCGTCCATCGTACGACTGATCTTATTGCTCGCTATGGCGGTGAAGAGTTTGCCATAGTCTTACCTGCGACTGATGTTGAAGGTGCATTTATGGTCGCTGAAAAAATACGAACAGAAGTCGGTGAGATACAACTAAAAGCCAATGTAGAAGGCAAAGAGATTACTTTTTCTATAACCATGTCGATTGGTATTATGGGAGATGCTCCGAAAGTGGGTGCTAGTAGCGCAGAGTCGTGGCTAAAAGAAGCTGATGATGCCTTATATACGGCTAAAGAAGAAGGAAGAAATAGGGTTGTTATATCGAATGCTTGTGCCACTTAAAAAAATTAGTTCAGGGTAATTCAAAAGACTGGGGATAATATAAACGACGCTAAATATCCAATTGCCCATAATAAAACGACCAACGATGTGTGTGCGAGCTGCGTATTAAGCTGCGAGCCAGTACGTTTTTTAATAACTAAACATAAATAAAAATGAAGTGGAAATAATACGGTATTCAGCCAAGGCAAGTAAGGATTAAAAGGAATGGATAAAAAAGGCAGAAGTAAGCATAAATAATACAAAAAGTAGCTCTTTTCTTGACCTAAACGTACGGCAAGCGTCATTTTACCCGCACGCTTATCGGTCTGAATATCTCGAGTATTATTGACCAGCATAATTGCTGCAACTAATAATCCTATTTCACTGGCAGGGAAGAATAATGACCATTGAAGGTCGAACGTTTGTAGATAGTAACTCGCCATAACCGCGAGCCAACCAAAGAATAGAAATACCGCAAGCTCTCCTAATGCATTGGATGCTAAAGGCATTCTGCCACCACTATAGCTGTATACCCCTGCCAGTGATAAAAGACCTAATAATAAGAATAACCAGCCTCCTAAATACACCAAATATAAACCGGTAATGACGGCAATTAGACAGCTGCTAACAATGGCCGTTAATAAATGCTGTTGGCTGAGAGTTCCGGCCTGGCTAGGGCGAATGGGGCCCAAACGGTTCGGCTGATCAATCCCGGCTTTGCCGTCAAAATAATCGTTGGCTAGATTTACGGATACTTGTAAAAAACAACAGCTTAGGAAGCAAAATAATGCTGTTGAACTGTTAAAGTTATACGGGCCCGTTTCAAGCTGAAGGTCATGCCACGCTAACGTTTGTCCGAGTAGAATGACCGCGACAGAAACTAATAAAGTTTTAGGACGAGCACTGTCGACGAGGGCATTAGCTAAGGCGCTAAAGGTGGTGTTTTTTAAGGTCATAACTATTATTCGAGAGTCAGGTATAATGCCTCTTTATAACACTTTATCATTTTTGTTTTTAATTAATATTTTGTAACTATCACTTAGGGGGGCAGGCAATGAGAGCATTTTTTTATCACCTAGTACGTTCCCCAAGAAAGCTGCTGCGTGTCGGACATAAACGCAGTAAGCGTCGAATTCGTAGAGATTTACTCACAATTAAATTGGCGTTTGCGCAAGAAAAGCAAGAAACCCGAGAAATGTTAGCGGTCTATAGAAAGTTTACCCATGGCGAAGCAACAGCCGCTGAGATGAAAGCGGCCAATGAGCAATTTTTGGATGTTCTTAAAGGGCTTGGTATAGGTGTATTTGCCACGCTTCCGTTTGCTCCCATTACGATTCCATTTATCATAAGGTTAGGCCGTCGTTTTGGTATTGACGTATTACCCAGTGCGTTTTACGAAAAAGATAGGAAGGGTGAGAAAGACCGCAATGCAGCTGAGGTGTTTGAAAATCTAGATGTTAAGGATTAATGCTGATAAACCTTGGTTTAAGATAATCAAAAGAAAAGTAGAGAGCTATTATTTAAGAGCAATTATCTAAGAGCTATTAAGTAGTGCAGATATCAGAAGTAAACCGTTAAGAATAAAACGGTGCTAACAATTCAATGTTGTCTAGTTTTGGCCACTCGCCTTGCTCAGGCTCACATTGAAAGCTCTGTAGTTGATCTTGCCAGTTAAACTGGAGTGAAAAGGCGTGTAGGTAACAGCGCTGAGCTTCTTCTCCTTTATAGCGCTGATCGCCCAAAATAGGGCAGCCTAAGCTTTTTAAGGCAACCCGTATTTGATGCGTTTTACCACTCTTTGGCTGAACTAAATACAAGCGCTTAGCCATCTTTTTCTCAGTTTCAATGGCTGTAGAGGTAAAGTAGGTTGAGGCTAGGTTTTGCGTATCACGGGTCAAAAGCCAGCTACCATTACGGCCTTTTTCCATACCACCTTTAACCCAACCTTGTTTCTTTTTTGGTTTGCCTAGTGCGATGGCTAAGTAGTGTTTTTCCACTTCATGCTGGCTAAATAGCTGGCCAAATGTGGCTGCTGCTGCGGCATTCTTAGCGAATATTACCAAGCCAGAAGTCGCTTTATCCAAACGGTGAACGGGCCAAAGGCGAGTTACATTGGCTTCTATTTTTTGAACTTCCGCTAATGCGCACCGCTGCAAGCTCAAGGCATCAGTATCACCTTGTTCTTGTTGCATGCTAATGCCCGCAGGCTTGTTTACGATTACCCAATCTGTGTGATTATGAATAAGAGGAATCGCTTGCTCGCGGGCTGCAGAATGCGTCATTAACGGTTTTGCTCTTCTAAAATCGTCAATAAACGGCGTACAAGCGCTTCAAACGTTTGTGCTTCTTCGTTATCTTTACTGGCATTGAAACTGTACATCAAGCGTTCAATTTCATCTTTTGACATGTATTGAACGGCAACAGGGTTGATCATGGTTCTAATTCTCTTCTATAAACTCAGTAGGCCTTTGAATAGCTAGCCCAGCGGCAGCGCATTGTATCTGAAAGGCTTAATAATGATAGTAGATAGCAAATAACAACAGTAAATAACAACAGTAAATCACAGCAAATTTCTCAATTTAAACGATACTTATATCAGTATTATAAAATGGAGGCATCGAGTGAAAAAACGTAGGGTAATGATTATTGTGGTGTCATGGCTGATGGCGATGTTCGCTGTTGCCTCTGATTCAAGCCGCTATACAACTGAATATGGTGATCGCAGCAATCATCGACTCACCAGTCCAGTATTAGATGCGAAAGAAGCTTACGCTCAAGGTAATACCCGATTTCTTGCAATAAAACTGACAGGCGGTCAGCTATTGCTACCCGGTGTAGAGGTTCAAAAAGTGGAGGGCATACGCAACCAATATGGTATTCGCGAGATTAATGCTCACCCGCTATCAGACCCAGCGTTAGAGCCAGAGCAAAAAATAAAGACGGACGCATTAAGGCATTTTTATAAGTTAAAACGCTATGCTAATCGCTATAACTTAGTTTTATTGAAACTGATTAAAGCGGAAAAGCTTGAACAGCAACGCCGCTATCGGTATTAATAGCGGTCATTTAACAAGATATTGGGCGTATAGAATGGTTACGATGACGAACGTATGAACTGCCGCCTAGGCTGTGGCGCTTGCTGCATAGCCCCATCCATCTCGTCCGCTATTCCAGGTATGCCGAATGGAAAGGCCGCAGGACAACGTTGTATTCAGCTTGATGATAACAATTTATGCCTATTATTTGGTAAGCCCGAACGACCCAAGGTCTGTGCAGATTTTGGTGCCGAAGAATGGGTATGTGGATCGAGCAACGATGAAGCCATGCTGATTCTAACGGATTTAGAAAAAAACACGCACTGAGCTTATTTGAAGAACCAATATATGGCGTTTAGCTGATGTTTAAACTATGGCTAATGTTAATAGCCAAGCAAGCGCCTAGAGGCACAGAATAATAATGATTTCCCTGTATTCACAACAGTATTGCTCGTAAAATAGACAGATGAACAATCAAACACTTTTAAATCAGCTGGTCACCAGTGTACAGCAGTACGAAGGCCGAATTATCCAACAGCCTAGCCTTTTGCAGGCTGGCGTTCTGGTGGCGATAACGGATGAAATTGACCCGCACTTAATCTTAACTCGTCGTGCTGATCACTTAAGTACTCATAGCGGCGAGGTTGCTTTTGCCGGTGGTAAGCGTGACGATACTGATCCGGATATTATCTTTACCGCGCTGAGAGAAGCACACGAAGAGATTAATCTTGCCTCGTGTGATGTTACCGTTGTGGGCCAGCTTGATCAGGTTATATCTCGTTTTGGCTATGTTGTGACGCCCATTGTGGGTGTGATTCCCGCTGATACCCAATTTACGGCCAATCTTGATGAGTTAGATGCGGTATTCAAAGTGCCATTACGTTTCTTTTTAGAGACAGAGCCCCACGATTACTTTGAACGCGGCTCTTTTTCGATTCCTAGCTTTCATTATGAAGGTTTTCGCATTTGGGGTTTGACCTCCATGATGATTACAGAAATGGTTAATAATCATCTAAATGCCGGTATTAATATTCGTTTTTAAACATACTAAATAATAAGAGAGTCCTATGCTTTACCAATTAGGCAAGCGCAAGCCTGTGATTGAAGGCGCACATTTTATTGCTGACAATGCCAGTATTATTGGATCGGTCGTATTGAAGAATAATGCCAGTATATGGTTTAACTGCGTTATTCGTGGTGATAACGACGTGATTACGATTGGTGAAGATAGCAATGTACAAGATGGCGCGGTACTGCATACCGATCCGGGCTTTAAGCTGACATTGGGTAAAGGTGTTACGATTGGCCATAATGCAATGGTGCATGGCTGCGAGGTAGGTGATTTCACATTAGTCGGGATCAATGCCGTGGTGCTTAACGGTGCTAAAATTGGTAAACACTGCTTAATTGGTGCGAATGCCTTTATTCCTGAAAAAATGGAAATTCCCGATGGTTCGTTGGTGGTTGGCTCTCCTGCAGTCGTGAAGCGTCAATTGTCAGAACAGCAGCAAAAAATGCTTGAACTAGGCGCTTATCATTATGTGCAAAATGGCCAGCGTTACAATAAAGAACTGGCACCGTTAAACATTGAAGACGTTTTACTCGATAGCGCTGAATAAGGCAGAAGTGAACAAAAATAGAAGGGTGTATTTGTGGATAGCAAGAGCAAGCAAACCTCAGCGGTAAATGAGGCTCTTGGAGTTGTTAAATCTCCTTGTGTCAATATTTGCTGCTTAGATGAACAAGACGTTTGTTTAGGGTGTTTTCGCACTTGTGATGAAATTACAGGTTGGGGTGCGATGAATAATGATGAGCGTAAAAACGTCATGAAAAAGGTTGCCGAGCGAGAGCAAGAAAGTGGCAACATGATGAAGTTTTAATTAAATCGTTAGCGGTTAAATTTATTTTATAACGTGTTAAATATTAGGATTAGCTATGACTGTTTTAGGGACACCTTTTTCGCCTTCGGCAACAAAAGTTTTATTATGCGGAGCAGGTGAGCTGGGCAAAGAAGTCGCGATTGAATTTCAGCGTTTGGGCTGTGAAGTCATCGCTCTAGATCGATATGATAATGCACCGGCTATGCAGGTCGCTGATCGTAGCTATACCTTAAGCATGCTAGATGGTGCTGCGCTAGAAAAAATTATTAAAGACGAAAAGCCCGATTATATTATTCCTGAAATTGAAGCGATTGCGACGGATACGTTAGCAGAATTAGAGCAGCAAGGGTTTAATGTGATTCCTTCTGCACGCGCTGCTCAATTAACCATGAACCGTGAAGGTATTCGTCGGTTAGCAGCAGAAACGTTAAGCATACCGACATCAGCGTATGAGTTCGCAAGCGATAAAAAACAATTCGAAACAGCCATTGCCAATATTGGTTTACCTTGTGTGGTTAAGCCAATCATGAGCTCTTCGGGTAAAGGCCAAAGCCTGGTTAAGACCGCAGATCAAATTGATAGCGCTTGGGATTATGCACAAGAAGGTGGCCGTGCGGGTGCCGGTAAAGTGATTGTTGAAGGTTTTGTCGATTTTGATTACGAAATTACTTTATTGACCATTCGCCATGTCGATTTAACAAAAGTCAAAGAAGGTAGTTTAACGACAAGTTTTTGCCAGCCTATTGGTCATCGCCAAGAAAATGGTGATTATCAAGAATCTTGGCAGCCGCAAGCGATGTCTGAACTTGCTTTGCAGCGAGCGCAAGATGTAGCTGAAAAAGTAACAACAGAGCTTGGTGGCTGTGGCATTTTTGGGGTTGAGCTATTTATCAAAGGAGACGACGTTATCTTTAGCGAGGTTTCTCCACGCCCTCATGATACGGGTTTAGTAACGCTCATATCTCAAGATCTGTCACAGTTTGCTTTGCACGTTCGCGCTATTTTAGGCTTGCCAATTCCCAACATTGTTCAGCACGGTCCATCTGCTTCTGCAGTACTGCTGGTGGAAGGAGAGTCGAATAATATTCGTTACTCGGGTTTGGATAAGGCTTTGGCTGAAATTAATACCCAGCTGCGTTTGTTTGGCAAACCAGAGGTTTCTGGTCAGCGCCGCATGGGGGTTGCGTTAGCCCGTGGCACTGAAGTAGGCCACGCTGTGCGTAAAGCGTTAAATGTTATCAGCGCGATTAAGGTGGAAATTTAGGTAGAAAATTTTAGCTAGGAAAGTTTGGCTAAAAAGCTAAGTAAGAAAAGTTAAGTAAGAAAAGGTGGAGGCTATTTTTAGCGCCACCTTTTTTTATATCTTCTAAAAGCTATTCTAATTCACCCTAAGCTGTTTTTGGCTCAGGCAATGAGTGCACTAAAATACGTTTAAGTACTCCGCTGTATTGCTTAAAGAATGATCCTGTATGGTAGGGAATACCGAGCTCTTTTGCTATTGCTTGCACCTTTGGTGAAATCTCTGCATAGCGGTGAGCCGGTAAGTCCGGAAATAAATGGTGCTCTACTTGAAAGCTAAGGTTGCCACTTAATGTGTGTAATAGCGTGCTGCCATGAAAGTTAGCAGATCCTAGCATTTGACGATAATACCAATGTCCCTTGGTTTCGTTTTCACATTCTTCAATAGAAAAAGTCTCTACTTCTTCTGGGAAGTGACCACAAAAAATAATCGTTGAAGTCCATAAGTTACGAATAAGGTTAGCCACGATGTTGCCTAATAATACTTGCAAGAAAAATGGGCCAGCAATGAGCGGGAAAAATATGTAATCTTTAAATATTTGGCGCGCACTTTTGCGTCCAAATTGTTTTAAAAATGGTATCTTTTCTTTTAAACTCACTTCACCTTTCAGAATTCCGCCAAAATTCAATTCATGCAGCGCAACGCCCCATTGAAAAAACACACTGAGTAAGCCGTAATAAATAACTTGGAATATATTGGCAGGGTGCCACTTTTCTTTATGCGTTAAGCGCAATAAGTCGTACCCATAATCACGGTCTTTTCCCAATATATTGGTATAAGTATGATGTTCGTGGTTGTGCGTTTCTTTCCAGGACTCTCCAGGGCAGGCGGTATCCCAGTCGTAAGTCTTGGAATTAATATTGGGGTCATTCATCCAATCGTATTGGCCGTGCATCACGTTATGGCCAATCTCCATTGTCTCCAATATTTTAGAAAGGCCTAGTAATACAGCGCCTAATGCCCAAGGTATCGGATTAAACCCGAACATAATTAACAATCGGCCACTGACTTCGCAGCTACGTTGTATGCGGATTATCTTGTGTATATGTTTAGCATCACGCTCGCCCAAGTCGGAGATGACTTCATCACGAATCGCATTAAACGATTGCTCTAAATATAATAATTGTTCTGCGCTAGGTTTAGTTTTTTGCATTTTAGTATCCATCTAAAGCTCTATTATTACTTCGCCGACAGGAACAGACACACACAGTTGTATGTCTTCTTGGCCAGTATCGGAATAGCTATTGGTTAAGGTGTTATAAACCACACCGCTTTTTTTGCGGCACGAGCACTTATGGCAAATACCCATGCGACAGCCAGACTCTGGTTGCATGCCTATGTTTTCTGCTAACGCTAAAAGACTGGTATGGCTACCGAGCTCGGCGCTCTTGCGTGATTGGCTGAAGTTAACGGTGCCCGCTTTGTCTAGCTGGCTGAAATCAACAGGCGCAGGGCCAAAGCGTTCAATATAAATATTTTGTTCATTTACCTTGGCATCTAGCAGTACGTTATTTACTGCTTTAATCATGCTGTTTGGGCCGCAGATATAAATATCGTAATCCAGATAATTAGGGCACTGTTGCTGCAGCTGTTCTAGTGAGAAGTGCCCCATTTCTGCGGTGCTGATGAGATGCGTTGTTAAGTGCTTGTTGCCATCACCGATGCTGTTCAGCTCTTGCTCGAATAAGTGCTCACCCTGATTGCGGGCGTAATAGAGTAAGCTTGCTTTTTGAGTAGGCTCTATCATTGCTTGGCTGTATAAATAGCTGCGAAATGGCGTAATGCCACTACCGCCAGCGATCATAAGAATAGGGCGTGACCTATCTTTAATAATGAAATCACCCTGAGCCGCAGAAAGCCCCACGGTACTGGTTTCAGTAAGGGCTTGTTTTAACCATGGAGTGATACGGCCTTTGTCTTGAGCACGGATGGTTAATTCTATGGTGCCAAGCTGAGCGAACTGCTCGGGCGGTGAAGAGATACTGAAACAACGTGATACCTTGGCGCCGTTTTTGATAACTTGCAGCTCGACATATTGTCCTGGCTGGAAATCTGGCCATTTTTTAGTGGGCTTAAGGACTAAGGTATAGCAATTTTGGCTTTCGCTACGCACCTGTTTCACTTGGGCGCGGTAGTCGTTGGCGCTCCATAGTGGAAATAGGGGTTGAATCAAAGGTTCGGCGTACGATTTTAAATTGGCATTGTTGACGAGTGCCATTGAAAATTCGGTATAGGCTTTATGTAGCCATGTATTTTTATTTTGTATATTGGACATTGATCGTCCTCCTGCCTCTTAGTGTGTACAGTTGTACACTCATTGTTTTTATTATTCCAGTATTTAATTTGGCGTATTTGTACGTATATTTAGAATAATCTAATTAAAACAATGACTTGTAGTTATATTTGTTTGTTAATAAAAGTGTACAGATAAGAACTTTATTGCAAATATGTTGATTGGGTGTTGATTTTATATTGAGTTTTTGTGAGGAAAGATCGTTAATTATTGTTTTTTGTGTACACTTGAGCACAAATTTAGGTGCCGTAAAATGCAGCCGTTTAATAAATGGGAAGGGTGATGGTCAGTCAAGTCGATAGAAAGTTAATAACCCGTAAAGCCCTAATGGATGGAGCTTTGGCGTTGGTGGCAGAAGGTAGCCACTATTCCAGCCTAAGCTTACGTGAAGTGGCTAAGCGAGGGGGCGTCGTGCCGAATGCTTTTTACCGGCACTTTAAAGATTTAGATGAGTTGGGATTGGCGTTAGCGGACGAATTTGGCTTGTTATTGCGACTGATTATGCGACAAGCTCGATTACAAGGTTTGGCCGCAGATAGCATGATTTCTGATTCGGTTAACTTCTATGTGGAGTATGTGCAAAAAGAACCTGCTTTGTTTCGGTTTATGGCACAAAGTATTACCGGAGGCTCGCCAGCGATGCGAGAAGCCATGCGCAATGAACTGGGGCACTTTGCCAATGAAATGGTGACAGATCTGAACCGCCTGGGGATACTTCCCAATATCAGTGGCACAGATATGAACATGCTAGGGCATCTAGCGATCCAGACAGTTTTTGGCAATACGACAGAGATATTAGACCTGCCAGAAAACAGTGCCAATATGATTGAGGCGATTCGTGAGCGCTGTACCAAGCAAGTGCGCTTGATATTTTTAGGTGCGAGTGATTGGGATGCAAAAAGTGAGAAGCAGCAAAAGCTAGACGCAAAGGCTAATCGCAAAAAGAAGAAATCTAAGACTGAGTAATTTGAACGAATATACACATCTTAGGCTTCACTTTTCTTATTTTTAGCTTCAATCCATTGCGCCATGTACTGGGTGCTTTTCATTGAATGATGGCGCAGCATTAAGCCAAAAAAATTATTATTTCGGCTGCTGGCTAATGTTTCAGATTGCTCGATTAAACGATTAATAAACTGCTCTTGCCAATACGTTTTATCGTATTGCTTGGCTAAAATAGCAAAGCCCTTTTGTTGATATTGAATAAAAGCCGATTCGTTTTGATAGGCTTTTACGGCGGCATCCGCAAAGACTTGAGGATTATTGATCATCTCTTGGCTATTAATAATCTCGCCGTTCCAAAGCTGATCTTGCAGCATACCTTCGCAACCTAGTTCGGTTGTAATGCTGGGCGTACCACATTCCATCGCATCACTCAGCTTGCCTTTAATGCCTGCGCCAAAACGAATCGGGGCTAAGCATAACCGCGCCTGCTTCATCACTGCTTTAGCGTCTTCTGCCCAGCCTTTAATATAAAAGCCTTGTTTTGCATTATGCAGCTGTGTTGCTTTGGGTGGTGGATAAGCGCCATAGATATGCATTTCTGCTTTAGGCAGTTGTTTGCGAATAAGTGGCCAGATGTGTTGTTTTAATTGCAAAACAACATCCCAGTTGGGCGCATGACGAAAGTTACCAATGGTGATGAAATGTTCTCTATCATCGAACGTCGGCAATGTCGCAATATGATCGTCTGATAGTGGCGTCAGCATAAAAGGTAAGTACATTAGCTGTTGCTGGGGAACCTTAAAATGTTCAACTAATAGTTCAACTTCTACTGGCGAAATCATTAAGGTTAAATCACTGCGAAAAATAGCGGCGACTTCTCGAATAACTAAATCGGAATGTAAGTATTGAGCAAGCTGATCGGTTTCAGAAAGCTGAAAGGCCCCGCCTTTTTTTACCGCTTTCTGACGAGCTTCCCGCAAACTGTGCAAGTCTTCCGTATTTAATACACGCATGGCTGTTGGGCAATACTTTTCAACACGCCAACCAAACTGCTCCTCCATCATAAAGCGATCAAAGATCACCATGTCGGGGTTTAGTTCGGTAATGTACTGATCAAAACTTTCGTTATTCAGTTCAATGGCTTGGCAGGTGACATCATGCTCACTTAAATCGGCCATGTGATCACTGAGCTGAGCAGGACTGGCAAAAGTGACCTGCCAATCTTGCGCGCGCATTGCGGTGATTAGCTGCATCATTCGGCTACCGGCAGCGGATGAGTTCGGTTCTGGCCAAACGTAACCAATAATTAATACTCTATTGACGGTGTTCATACGATTTTTTCTGCCTTTGTGGTTATGTTTTTAGGCTTTAGCCGACTCACGCCTAAAATCACCAATACCATTCCTAAGCCATGATAAAGCGTGAAAACCTCGCCTAATAATACTACGGCCATAATACTGGTCATGATCGGGCCAACGGTTCCGGTTAGGGCTGCGTTGGCAGCGCCGATACGCTTTACTGCTTCACTGATCATAAATGAGGGTACAACAGTAGCGGCAAAGGTTAATAACAATACAATGGCCATCAACTCGGGGCTGAATTCCCAGTTATCATTATTAAAGCCCGTAGTAGCAAGGCCTGAAGAGTCAGAGACAGTGAAAGTAAGTGCTAACCCTGTATGGATAATGGTCGCCACCGTGGCACTGGTCATTGAGATGCAGGTGAATAATAAGCTGCCAAGACGATCAATGTGCTTCTTGCTGAATAACATATAAACCGCATAAGACAATGCGCTTAATAGAATTAACAGGCTGCCTTGAATAACTTGCTTACCTTGCAGGCTGAGGTCTTGCAGAAAAATACAGATAATCCCTGCATAGCATAAAGCCAACGCCACTAATTGCTGCTTAGTTACTTTGTGTTTGAAAATGACCGCACCAAGAATCACTACCAAAGTGGGGTAGGCGTATAAAATAATACGTTCTAATTGGGCATTGGCCAGCTCTAAACCTTTGAGGTCTAAGAAGCTTGCAAGGTAATAACCAAATAAGCCGACAAAGGCCGCCGCTAATCCGTGTCTAAAAGTCAGCTTGTTTTGCTGTGCTCGCTTTTGCTTCTGAATCAGCAGAATTCCAATGGCTAAATAGACGGGTAGCGCAAGCACCATGCGCAGCAACATTAAACTAAGGGCATCAATACCATACGTGTAAGCCCACTTAATAATGATGGGCTTACACGAAAACAACAGAGCTGCGCCAATGGCGAAAGCAAATCCTTGCTTATTGGTAGTATTGATACTTGAATGAGACATAAGATTCTTTTTATAAACAGATAATAAACTTTAACCAACCTGCAATTAAATGATTGCAAACTAGGTGAACGCAAAGAGGTCGCTAGCGAAATACGGGGGACTCGTCGGCTGGTTAATCCTTGTTGGGACGAATAATACAAGTTTCGACACTTTTTAACCATTTGATACAAGTTTCATTTGTCCGGAAGGGCCAAAATCCGTATAATGTAGCGCCATCTTGTACAGAATCTTGCGTTCTGTAATTTAAAATTCTTCTCCAGTTCCCGGATCCTGTATGACACGTTTTATTTTTGTCACGGGCGGTGTTGTTTCCTCATTAGGGAAAGGCATCGCATCGGCTTCATTAGCCGCAATTCTTGAAGCACGTGGCCTTAAGGTCACCATGTTAAAATTGGACCCATATATTAACGTCGATCCGGGCACGATGAGCCCGTTTCAGCACGGTGAAGTGTTTGTCACCGAAGATGGTGCTGAAACTGACTTAGATTTGGGTCATTACGAGCGTTTCATCAATACTAAGATGTCACGTCGTAATAACTTCACTACGGGTCGTATCTATACAGATGTTCTTGCTAAAGAGCGTCGTGGCGATTACCTAGGTGGTACTGTTCAGGTTATTCCTCATATTACTGACGAAATTAAACGTCGTGTAATGGAAGGTGCTGAAGGTTCTGATGTTGCGTTGGTTGAAATCGGCGGCACAGTAGGTGATATCGAATCACAACCTTTCCTTGAAGCCGTTCGCCAAATGAAAGTAGAGCTAGGTTCTAAGCGTGCGTTATCGGTGCACCTTACTCTAGTTCCTTACATCGCGACTGCAGGCGAAACTAAGACTAAGCCGACTCAGCATTCGGTTAAAGAAATGCGCACCATTGGCCTACAGCCTGATGTATTGATCTGCCGTAGCGACCATAAAATCGATGCGTCTTCTTTGCGTAAAATCTCTTTGTTTACCAACGTAGAAGAGCGTGCCGTTATTCCTTTGGAAGACGCTGATACTATCTACAAGATTCCAGGCGTATTACACGAAGCCGGTCTTGATGATCTGATCGTTGAAAAATTCGATTTAAGCTGCCATGAGCCAGACCTTAGCGATTGGGATCAAGTCATTGATGCCAAGTTGAACCCTGAACAGCAGGTCAACATCGCCATGGTCGGTAAATACATGGAGCTATTGGATGCTTATAAGTCGTTGATCGAAGCGATTGATCATGCCGGTATTCATCATAAAGCTAAAGTAAATATTCAGTTCATTGATGCCGAAGTGATTGAGCGTCAAGGTACTGATATCTTGAAAGGCAAAGATGCGATCTTAGTACCGGGTGGCTTTGGTCATCGTGGTGTTGAAGGTAAAATTCGCACAGTCCAGTTTGCTCGTGAAAACAAAGTACCTTTCTTAGGCATTTGTTTAGGTATGCAGTCTGCGGTTATCGAATTCGCGCGTAACGTTGTTGGTTGGGAAGATGCTCACTCAACTGAATTTGACGCTGATACGACTCACCCAGTGGTTGGCTTGATCACAGAATGGACTGACGCAACGGGTAATACCGAAGTGCGTGATACCAGTTCTGACTTAGGTGGCACGATGCGTTTAGGCGCACAAGAATGTCGCTTAGCTGAAGGCTCCAATACAGCGATTGCTTATGGCCAAGATGTGGTTAATGAACGTCATCGTCACCGTTATGAAGTCAACGCGACGATCATTGCCGAACTTGAAAAAGCGGGTTTACGCATTGCAGGTCGCTCTATTGATGGTGACTTAGTAGAAGTTGTAGAAGTGGTTGATCACCCATGGTTCGTGGGTTGTCAGTTCCACCCAGAATTTACATCGACGCCACGTCATGGACATGGATTATTCAGTGCATTCATTAATGCGGCGATTGAGCATAAAGCTTAATTAATAGCATACATTAATAGAAGCAGACTGAATTACGTTAAAACTGTTTAAACACTAGAGCATGCCGCGTTGATCGTTATTCGTATCCGCGGCGCAAAAGATTAAATTACGGAGAAGATAGTTACATGGCTAACATTATAAATATCAAAGCACGCGAAGTTATGGATTCACGTGGTAACCCTACCATTGAAGCTGACGTTACTTTGGAAGGTGGTTTTTTCGGTACTGCATGCGCTCCTTCTGGTGCATCGACCGGTTCTCGCGAAGCGTTAGAATTGCGTGATGGCGATAAAAGCCGTTATTTAGGCAAAGGCGTATTGAAAGCCGTTGCTAATGTAAACGATGTGATTAAACCTGCTCTAATCGGTATGGATGCTCTAGATCAACGCGCTCTTGATAACAAGATGCTTGAACTAGATGGCACTGATAACAAAGCGACTTTGGGTGCTAACGCAATCTTGGCTGTATCTTTGGCGGCTGCTAAAGCGGCGGCTGTTGCAAAAGGTGTTGAGTTATACGAGCACATTGCCGATCTAAACGGTACTCCGGGTCAGTACTCTATGCCATTGCCTATGATGAACATCATCAACGGTGGCGAGCACGCTGATAACAATGTTGATATCCAAGAATTTATGGTGCAACCGGTAGCCGCTCCTACGTTTGCTGAAGCACTTCGCGCTGGCGCAGAAATCTTCCATAGTTTGAAGAAAGTATTAAGCGAACAGGGTATGAGTACTTCTGTTGGTGATGAAGGTGGTTTCGCACCAAACCTAGCGTCTAACGCTGATGCACTTGCTGCCATTAAAGTAGCCGTTGCTAATGCGGGTTACGAGTTGGGTAAAGACATTACACTTGCTCTAGATTGCGCAGCAACTGAATTTTATGTTGATGGCAAATATGACATGAAGGGTGAAGGCAAGGTTTTCACGTCTAACCAGTTCTCTGATTATCTTGCAGAGTTATGTGACGTTTATCCAATCGCTTCTATCGAAGACGGTTTGGACGAGTCTGATTGGGATGGTTGGAAATACCAGACTGATATTTTAGGCAAAAAAGTACAATTGGTTGGTGATGACTTGTTCGTAACCAATACCAAAATCTTGAAAGAAGGCATCGAGAAAGGTGTTGCTAACTCTATCTTGATTAAATTCAATCAGATTGGTTCTTTAACTGAAACGCTAGAAGCGATTCAGATGGCGAAAGATGCTGGCTATACTGTTGTTATCTCTCATCGCTCTGGTGAAACTGAAGATACAACAATTGCTGATTTGGCGGTTGGTACCTGTGCTGGCCAGATTAAGACCGGTTCTTTATGCCGTTCTGACCGTGTATCTAAGTACAACCGTCTATTGCGCATCGAAGAGCAATTGGAAGGTAAAGCACCTTACAATGGTTTGAAAGAAATCAAAGGTCAATAATCTTCGGATTATAAAACCTAGCTTAATGTTATAAGTTAAGCTCCTTGATTGCAGATCATAAAAAAGGGAAGTTGAATTTTTATTTCGATAAAAACTCACTTCCCTTTTTGCATATTAAGATATCATTGATAACCTGATTTTGACGAAGGAAAGTACATGGCTTGGAAATGGATTTTATCCTTAACAGTGCCTATCTTGTTTATTCTGATTTTGCAGTATCGTTTTTGGTTTGATGATACTGGCATGGTGGCTAGCTGGAAATTACAGCAGCAAATGACAGAACTAGAACAAGACATCAGTGCGCAACACGTTCGCAACGATTGGTTAAAAGCCGAAGTGGATAGTTTACGCCGCAGCGATGACTTGATCGAAGAAAAAGCGCGAGAAGATCTAGGCTTTATTGGTAAAGATGAAAGCTTCTACCTGATCCTCGATAAGTGAGTACGATTTCTAAATGTCTACCCGCGTAATGAATACGGCTAAAAAAGAATTCCCCCAGACTTGGTTAGTCTTACCCGCTGCCGGAGTTGGCTCGCGTATGCAAGCCGACCGCCCGAAGCAATATTTAGACATGACGGTAAAGGGCGTAACAAAAACAGTGATCGAGTTTACTCTAGATCATTTGTTAGCTTATAGCTCTGGTTTAAGCGGCTCTAATTTAAGTCGCTCTGGCTTTCATAAAGTCGTTGTCGTAGTTACAAAAGGCGATCCGTATTGGCACGATATCAGCCTGGCTCGGTGCTATGATCAAGATGATCGTATCCTGGTTGTTGATGGTGGCAGTGAGCGTTGTTATTCCGTTTTAAACGCTTTGACTGCGATTACTCAAACAGCGCATAACGATAATGCTTGGGTTGCGGTTCATGATGTTGCTCGCCCATGTTTATCTTATGCTGATCTTGATAATTTATTTTTAGCGCTTAACCATTATTCTGACGGAGGCATTCTTGCAACCCCCGTACGCGATACAATGAAGCGCGGAGTGCAAGGGCATCAACCTGAAGAAAGCACTTCTGCAGATGAAAACCTTATCGATCATACCGTTGATCGCCAACAGCTTTGGCATGCGCTTACCCCGCAAATGTTTCCGTTACCGGCCTTATTAAACAATCTACAAGCCGCTTTAGCCAATGGCTTTGAAGTGACCGATGATGCGTCTGCAATGGAATACGCTGGGGCAAAGCCAAAATTGGTCAGTGGACGCAGTGATAATTTAAAAATCACCCGCCCAGAAGATTTAAAACTGGCCGAATTTTATTTAAATAATAATGAATAAAGAGAGTTTTTGAATGCGTATTGGTCATGGTTTTGATGTACACAAATTTGGCGAAGGCGACTTCATAACATTGGGCGGCGTTAAAATTCCTTATAGCCAAGGTTTGATTGCCCACTCTGATGGCGATGTGGCCTTACATGCATTATCCGATGCGTTATTAGGCGCGTGTGCCTTAGGCGATATTGGCAAACACTTCCCAGATACTGATGATGAATTTGCCGGTGCAGACAGTCGCGGTTTATTGCGCCACGTGATGACGCTGGTAACCGAGCAAGGTTATAAAATTGGCAATGTTGATATCACCATTATTGCTCAAGCGCCAAAAATGGCACCGCACATCGATACCATGCGCGAGCGAATCGCAGAAGATCTTAAGTGTGAATTAAATCAAGTCAACGTCAAAGCAACGACCACAGAAAAACTTGGCTTTGAAGGCCGCAAAGAAGGCATCTCCGTACACGCCGTTGCTTTATTAATAGACAGAACATAGAGAAAAAATAATGTGGAATTTTGATTGGCCAAAAGCCTACCCTGAAACAAATGCCCAAGGCATTTTAAAACTTAAGCCAGAAGATTTTCAGGTTGATGAAATTCCACTGATGATTCCCGCCGGTGAAGGTGAACATATTTATCTTCACATTAAAAAGCGCGAAGTAAATACTCATTGGGTTGCGCGTTTATTATCAGAAAAATTTGGTGTTAAAGAGCACGACGTAAGCTACGCCGGACAAAAAGACCGTTATGCTGTTACTACGCAATGGTTCAGCATCTACGCACCTAAAATCGACATAGCATTAGAAACGCGTCCTTTTCCTGATGAAGATATCGAAATTCTTACTCAAACTCGCCATAGTAAAAAGTTACGCCGTGGTGATCTTGTGGGTAACCGTTTTAATATCGTATTGCGTGACATCAAATCAGCTGAAGCTGAATCGGTAGAAGACAGTTCTATTGAAACCTTGAAAGCCGTCATCGAAAATAATCTACAAGCGATCAAAAAAAATGGCGTGCCTAACTATTTTGGTCTGCAGCGCTTTGGGCGTGGTGGTGGCAATATGGATCAAGCACTCGCCATGCTGACAGGCCAGCGCCGTGAAAAGAATCGTCAAAAGAAAAGTATGTATCTGTCAGCGGCTCGTTCTTATATTTTTAACCAAGTACTCGCGGCGCGTATCGAGCAAGGTTTGTGGGGTAAATCTTTGGCAGGCGATATTGATGTTGCTGCCAAAGACACCCAAAACGCTAATCAAGCCACAGCACCTATGTGGGGGCGTGGTCGTTTAAATTCCCAAACAGACACTTTAGCACTTGAGCAAAAAATGTCAGAGCCGCTGCAAGATTTGTGTAATGGCATGGAGCACGCGGGTTTAAATCAAGAGCGACGTGAAATTGTGTCTAGCATCGAAAACATGCAATGGCAGTGGTTGGATAACGATGATTTGAATATCAGCTTCGCGCTAGCATCGGGACATTATGCAACGTCGGTATTGCAAGAATTTATCAGCGTAACTGAGCCGGATCGCTTTGAAGACAAGTTTGAAGGGAAGCCGTTTGTATATCACGGCAGCGAAGCTAAAGAAGATAGCGCAACTATTAATAGCGAAACCATTAATAAAGAAGAGAGTAAATAATGGCCTTTCTATTATCCAATGATGATGGTGCACATGCGCCAGGATTAGCACAGTTAGCCAAGTCTTTAACAGAAGCCGGGTATGAGCATCACGTGATTGCCCCTGATCGAGACCGCAGTGGGGTTTCAAATTCATTAACCCTAGATCGTCCATTGCATCCGCTGTATTTAGATAATGGTTTTATTGCCATCAATGGTACGCCGACTGACTGTGTACATTTAGGCTTAAATGCATTGTATCGTGGTGAAGAATATAGCCTCGATCGCGTGATCGCCGGTATTAACTCTGGCGCGAACCTCGGTGACGATGTTATTTATTCTGGAACGGTAGCGGCAGCAATGGAAGGCCGCTTTTTAGATAAAGCGCCTATTGCGATTTCGTTAGTCGGTAAAACCCACTTCATTACCGCGGCAAAAGTCTTGGTTGATTTATTGCCAAAGATAGAAGCACTATCACTGCCAGAACGTACGATTATTAATATCAATGTTCCCGATGTACCTTACGAACAGCTTAAGGGTTTTGAAGTGACACGGTTAGGTCATCGAGCGCGTTCTGATAATCCGGTACTAACTACTAACCCTCGCGGTAAAGAATGTTATTGGATCTCAGCAGCGGGTGAAGGGGCGGATGCAGGAGAAGGCACCGACTTTCACGCCATTGAGCAGGGAAAAGTCAGTATTACGCCAATTCATGCAGATATGACTCATGGAAATGCATTAGAATGCTTATCTCAATTAGCACACAATTAAATAAGCAGAGAAATCGATAGCGGATGATTTTACAAGGATCCTCAGGTGAATGATCAGCAACTAGCTGGCATTGGGATGACCTCTCAGCGCACTCGTAATCGTTTAGTACAACGCTTACGCGATAATGGTATTGAAAATCAGCAAGTACTCGATGTCATGGCATCGACGCCAAGGCATTTATTTATTGATGAGGCACTTGCGCATCGAGCGTATGAGGATACCTCTCTGCCTATTGGCAATGGCCAAACGATCAGTCAGCCTTATATCGTTGCTAAAATGACCGAGCTGCTATTAGCCGCGGGCCCATTAAATAATGTGCTAGAAGTTGGTACAGGCTCTGGTTATCAAACGGCCATTTTAGCGCCGTTAGTTAAAAGACTTTATAGCGTTGAGCGTATAGAGCCACTTTTAAATAAAGCACGCGCTCGCATTCGCCAATTAAAACTTAACAACGTAACCTTTAAGTTGTCTGACGGCCATTGGGGTTGGGAACAATCCGGCCCTTACGACGGCATAATTGCAGCGGCTGCTCCAGAAGAAATACCACAAGGTTTGCTCGATCAAATGACAGATGGTGGGCGTATGATTCTACCCGTTGGAGGTGATAAGCAAACCCTAGTATTGGTGACACGTGCTGGGGATAAGTGGCAAAGAACGGTTTTAGAAGAGGTTAATTTTGTTCCTTTTCTAGCAGGTATTAAAAAATCTTAAGCGCAACGTGGCACTTAACCTAGGTGCATGCATACGATTACGTGAAATATTTAAACGAAAAACCTGCAATTGCAGGTTTTTTTTTAGCACACAGCTGATGCTAATGATCAGTAAGGAAACAATATGAAATATTTATGGTTGTATTTAAAAGGTATCGCAATGGGCAGTGCCGACGTTGTCCCTGGAGTTTCAGGAGGCACAATTGCCTTTATTACCGGTATTTACACTGAGTTATTAGATTCAATTAAGTCTGTGAATATCAACGCACTGGTTACGTTATTTAAAGAAGGCCCGAAGGCCGCATGGCAAGCGATTAATGGCACCTTCTTATTTGTCTTATTGCTCGGTATCTTGAGTGCGATTTTGACACTGGCCAAGCTGATTCATTATCTATTAGATCATCATGCCATTTTGCTATGGTCATTCTTCTTTGGTTTGATCCTAGCTTCCAGTCTGCATATGGCCAAACAGATTACTCAATGGGGCGGTAAAACCTATCTAGCCTTATTGTTAGGAGCGATATGCGCAGGTTTCATCAGTATTGCCAGCCCTACCAGTATTGAAGCAAGTTACCTTAATATCTTCATCGCAGGCAGTATTGCTATTTGTGCCATGATCTTGCCAGGAATATCTGGCAGCTTTATTCTGCTATTAATGGGCTTATATGCGCCGGTTCTGGCAGCTGTTAAAGGCTTCCAAATAGACATTATGCTGATATTCGCACTAGGAGCAGGGCTTGGTTTAATGATGTTTTCACGTTTGTTAAGCTGGTTATTGCACCGTTATCAAGATTTGATGTTCAGTTTATTAACCGGATTTATGCTGGGCGCCTTGCTAAAAGTATGGCCTTGGAAAGAAACCATTAGCGTTCGACTGAACAGTAAAGGTCTAGAAGTGCCCTTTGAACAGCTCAATCGCTTGCCTGAATGGGTGAATAATGATCAGATACTGCTGTCTGGCTTGATGGCTTGTATTGGTTTTAGCTGTGTCTTCTTGTTAGAAAAAGTATCAAAACAGCAGGATAAAGACTAAAAAGCTCATCACTTAGTTAAATGACTTGCGCGGGGTGAGTCGCTTTTTTCACCTCGCTAGACAAAATATCGCTGAATGATAGTCGTAGTTACAAAATTAAAACGATTTTTTATGTCGTTTTTAGATCAATAAAGAATATAAAGAGTTGTTTTAATACTTATAGGTTAAGACAATTACATGCATTTGCAAAAGTCATAAAGCTGTTATTTATATGTGTCAAAAAAATATCTTTCGAAACCGAATGTTTCAGACTGCAAGTTATGTATCAATCATGGCAATTTGTGTAGTTATGACAGGTTGCCTCAGTAGTCGAGAATTTATATCAACTGAAGAGAAGTTCAGTGAAAGGAAAAAGGTGACGGGTTTCCATGTAGTGGAAAAAGGTGACACTTTGTTCTCTATTGCATGGACTTATGGGTGGGATTATCGCGAGTTAGCCAACACTAACTCAATCCGTCACCCTTACACCATTTATGCGGGGCAAAAAATTGACGTCTCGAATCGCCCCCTGGTTAAAAAATCAGCAAATACTACTAGTGTCGGAAAAACGTCAAAGTGGAAGCCTAAGCAGGAAAAGGTTACTAAACGCACAGCTCCAGCCCGTCTAAATACGCCAAAAGAACCATCAATAGGTACTAAAAAAGGTTGGAAATGGCCCGCAAAAGGCAAGTTGATAGAGGGCTTTTTAGCCAATAACTCACAAAACAAGGGTATTGATATCGCCGGTAATTTGGGGGAATCTGTAAATGCAGCTGCGGCAGGGACGGTCGTTTATGCAGGGAAGGGACTTCGTGGATATGGCAACTTAGTGATCATAAAACACGACTCAAAATTCCTTAGCGCATACGCCCATACAAGCCGCATTCTGGTTCGCGAAAAAGAAAAAATTAAAGCGGGGCAGATAATTGCCGAAATAGGTTCTACTGGGACGGATCGAGTGAAACTTCACTTTGAGATACGTCGGAACGGCAGACCAGTAGATCCCCTTCAGTTTTTACCAAAACGGTACTCTGGAGGAGGATAAAGTTTAATCAATCGTTCTGGTATGAAAAATGAATCATAACAGAAACAATCAGAACGAATAAAAAGGCGGGACGTGACATGGCAGCTCAACAGGAAATTAACGCAGAAACCTTCGATGATGTAATTGAAGCACCTACGAAAGTAAAAGCAAAAAAACCAACATCGCCTGTTGAACGAACGAGCAAGGCACCCCAAGAGCGATTTATCGCTGAGCCAAGTTCTGCAAAAGCCTTAGATGCTACCCAGCTATATTTAAACGAAATTGGCTTCTCGCCACTTTTGAGCCCAGAAGAAGAAGTACACTTTGCTCGTCTAGCTCGTAAGGGTGACGAGAAAGGCCGCAAACGTATGATTGAAAGTAACTTGCGTTTGGTGGTTAAAATCTCACGTCGTTATGTTAATCGCGGTTTATCTTTATTAGATCTTATTGAAGAAGGTAACTTAGGTCTTATTCGCGCTGTTGAAAAATTTGATCCTGAGCGTGGTTTCCGTTTCTCAACATACGCAACCTGGTGGATTCGTCAGACTATTGAACGTGCGATTATGAACCAAACTCGTACTATTCGTTTGCCTATCCACGTAGTAAAAGAATTAAACGTTTATCTTCGTGCCGCAAGAGAGCTTGCGCAGAAGTTAGATCATGAGCCTTCCCCAGAAGAGATTGCAGCACTGCTCGATCGTCCGGTTGCGGATGTTAAGCGTATGCTTGCATTGAACGAGCGTGTGACTTCGGTTGATACGCCTCTAGGTCCAAACTCAGATAAATGTCTACTTGACACAGTGGCTGACGATCGCAGCGCTGATCCTTGCACAACCCTTCAAAATAACGATATTACCGGTAGCCTGTCTGATTGGTTAGATGAGCTTACTGAGAAGCAGCGCGAGGTCGTCTCCCGTCGCTTTGGTCTTCGCGGATATGAAACCAGCACTTTAGAAGATGTAGGCCGTGAAATTGGTTTAACGCGTGAACGTGTCCGTCAGATACAGGTAGAAGCTTTAAAGCGCCTACGTGAGATTATGGAAGGCCAGGGGCTAAATGCGAGCACTATCTTTGGTGATGCTTAATACGTCTTTCTTAAAACGCCATTAGACGTGCTTACATAGGTCATTGGCGATGTTTTATTCGACAGGCGGAAGTCGGTGAATAGAAATTAAGACAAATAAAAAGGGCTACTGTTAAGTAGCCCTTTTTTATGCGCGTCATTTCAAGAGATAGAAATCACAAAATGTGTGCGCAAAGTGAATGCACTTGCAAATTAAAAGCACTTGCAAGCTAAAAGCACTGGCAAATTAAATGCACTCACTCACTTATAAATCGTGCAATGCTATCTTTCTAGATACTGAAGTTTATCTGGAACACCGTCCCATTCTTCTGCATCAGCCGGAGAATCTTTCATCTCAGTGATGTTGTTATCACGCCATTCTTCAGATAACTCTGCGTTTAATTCGATAAACTGCTGCTGATCTGCAGGCACTTCATCTTCAGAGAAGATGGCTTGTGCAGGGCACTCAGGTTCACATAACGCACAGTCGATACACTCATCAGGGTCAATAACTAAGAAGTTAGGGCCTTCGTAGAAACAATCTACAGGGCATACTTCGACACAGTCTGTGTGCTTACACTTAATACAATTATCGCCTACTACAAATGTCATTGCAGTCTATCTCCTCATCTCATTGGGTCTATGCCCATCACGGTGGCGTCATTCTAGAGATGCTGCCTTAATACCGCAAGGTTATATATTGAATAAACTTATATCATAATGTGATATTAATATGCAATTTGTTGCATATAATAGATATTTCTATCGCAACATTGATTTAAGTCGATAAATTTCTTCCAGTGCTTGTCTGGGAGTTAAGTCGTCAGCGACCAATTCCGAGATCGTTATTTCGATCTCGGAAGGGCCTTGATCGAACATGTCAGATTGCATTGGGCTGATACTTTTTTGCTCGACTTGCGAGATCTCAGCTTTTAACGGTTTAGATTGCTCCGTATTATTCGACGACACCGACTGAACAGTGTTAGCAGGATGAAAACTGTCTTTCTCAAGCAAGTGCAGCTTTTCTTTTGCTTGCTCGATCACCTCTTTAGGCACCCCAGCCAACTGCGCAACTTGCAAACCGTAGCTCTGACTTGCAGGGCCTGATTCAACATTGTGCAAAAATATAATGCGGTCTTCGTGCTCGGTAGCGGTTAGATGCACGTTCACAACATTGTTCATTTGCTCGGGCAGCGTAGTCATTTCAAAGTAGTGAGTTGCGAACAACGTCAGCGCATGAACTTCTTTGGCTAAATGAACAGCAGCGGCCCAAGCTAACGATAGCCCATCAAAGGTACTGGTGCCACGGCCGACTTCATCCATTAATACCAAGCTATTAGGTGTCGCGTTATGAAGGATGTTCGCAGTTTCCGTCATTTCTACCATAAACGTAGAGCGACCGCCGGCAAGGTCATCCGCAGAACCCATGCGGGTAAAAATTCTATCAATAGGGCCAATTACCGCTGAATCTGCAGGCACGTAACTGCCAATGTGCGCTAATAAAACGATCAGAGCATTCTGACGCATATACGTCGATTTACCGCCCATGTTAGGGCCGGTAATAATAAGCATGTCTTGCTCAGAACTTAGCTCTAACCCATTAGCAACAAACGGATCATCTAAAATTTCTTCAACCACAGGGTGGCGACCAGAAGTAATTTCAATACCGCGCTCAGCCACAAGCTTAGGAGGCGTAAAGCGCAGCGTACTGGCGCGTTCGGCTAGGTTAATCAATACATCCAACTCGGCCAAGCCGGTGGCTGTATCTTGTAATGTGAAAAGGTCTTCCGCTAAGCGTTCAACCAATTTTTCATACAGGTGCTTCTCGCGCGATAACGAGCGACTTTTGGCACTGAGGGCTTTATCTTCAAACTCTTTTAATTCGGGTGTAATAAAGCGCTCGGCGTTTTTAAGCGTTTGACGACGCACGTATTCAACAGGGGCCGCTTCAGATTGCGCTTTACTGATTTCAATAAAATAGCCGTGAACGCGGTTATAGCCGACTTTTAAGGTCGATATCCCCGTCTTCTCTTTTTCACGCTGTTCGATTTCTAATAAATAGTCACCGGCGTTTTGGCTTATCGCTCTCAGCTCATCCAATTCTTCATCATAGCCCGTCGCAATCACACCGCCATCGCGAATAATCACAGGAGGATTATCAATGATCGCTTTCTGTAATTCTTCAACCCATTGAGGATACTGTTTGATCAACGCCGAAAGTTCTTTTGCGCGATCGGCACTTAAACTGGTTAGAAGTGTTTGTAATTCAGGTAGACGTGCTAAGGCATCGCGTAATCGAGCAAGATCACGAGGACGAGCTGAACCTAATGCGACGCGCGAAAGAATACGTTCAATATCACCAATGCCTTTCAGCTGTTGATGCAAAGATTCCCAGTGGTAATCTTCAATTGATTCAGCAATTAGCTGCTGACGCTGATTAAGAGTATCGCGATTACGAATCGGGCGATTCAACCAGCGGCGCAATAAACGACTGCCCATTGCGGTGGCGGTACGATCCATTACCCAAGCAAGAGTATGATCTGTACTGCCTTGCTGATTGATATCAATCTCAAGGTTTTTACGGCTAGCCGGATCGATAATAATCGCGTCATCAGGCTGCTCAATGAGCAAGGTACGAATATGTGGCAAGCCTGAACGCTGAGTTTCTTGAGCGTATTGCAAAAGACAACCCGCTGCTTGAATCGCAACCACAAGATGCTCACAACCAAAACCACACAAATCTTTAGTTTTTAACTGAGTGGTTAATAAACGCAGGGCAGTATCGGATTCAAAATGCCAAGGGGCTTGAGACTTAGCGCCAGGGCGGTTAGTTAACGCCTCTGGGAATGCTTGATCTTCGTTATATAAAAGCTCGGCAGGCTTAATGCGTTCTAGTTCGGCTAATAAAGAATCTTCACTCGATACTTCCATGACGACAAAGCGGCCAGAACTGATGTCGAGCATGGCAATGCCATACAGAACGTCTTTATTGAGCTTTTGTTTGTTAACGGCCACTAATAAATTATCGCGGCGTTCATCTAGAAAGGCTTCGTCAGTTAACGTGCCAGGGGTAATAACCCGAACAACTTTACGCTCAACAGGGCCTTTCGAGGTAGCAGGGTCACCGACTTGCTCAGCAATACCGACCGAAACACCTAAGCGAACAAGCTTACCAATGTAACCTTCAGCAGCATGATAAGGAATACCCGCCATAGGAATCGGCTCACCACCGCTATGGCCACGAGCCGTTAGGGTAATATCTAATAAGCGAGAAGCATTGCGCGCATCATCATAAAACAGCTCGTAAAAATCCCCCATGCGATAAAAAAGCATGATCTCAGGAATTTCTGCCTTGAGGCGGAAGTATTGCTGCATCATGGGCGTGTGGGTGGTAGCTGCTGACTTACTCATATGTGCGCTGAATTCCTAATTGAAAATAACAAAAACAGCATTGTAAGTGATTGTGAGGCAATTGAACAAAGCATCTGAGTAATGCCAATCAGTAAATTTATTACAAAAGACAGCTCGAATGCTACAAAGTACTGTATTAATGATGAAATAATACTGGATAAAATACTGTATATTTGGTCTCAGCTCCTGAAAATTTCTGGTGTAAAAAAAATAATTGGTACCTTGAGATTCACTATTCATGAGGCCTGTGGAGGAGTTGATTGTTTTTTATTACATAAAATCCATTTTATGACTTGGCCTATCTCATAAGCTATGCTTAAATACTGGTTAAATCTACAGTAAAGAAGAAGATGATTAGAATAATCTGATCATCCAAGCTAAATATAAGGAACGTCATAATGGATGCAAATAAGCAAAAAGCACTTGATGCGGCACTAGGTCAGATTGAACGCCAGTTCGGTAAAGGCTCCATTATGAAAATGGGCGACCAGCCACGCGAAGCGATCCCGTCAGTATCAACCGGTTCTTTGACATTGGATGTAGCGCTCGGCATAGGCGGTTTGCCATATGGCCGAATCGTTGAAATATATGGGCCAGAAAGTTCAGGTAAAACAACTTTATGTTTGTCAGTAATGGCACAAGCACAAAAGCAGGGTAAAACGGTTGCTATCGTTGATGCTGAGCACGCACTTGATCCTTTATATGCTGAAAAGTTAGGTATTAATCTAGATACTTTACTAGTTTCTCAGCCAGATACGGGTGAGCAAGGCTTAGAAATTACTGACAGCCTAGTACGTTCAGGTGCGGTTGATGTGATCGTAGTCGATTCGGTTGCCGCGTTAACGCCAAAAGCAGAGATCGAAGGCGACATGGGTGATCACCATGTTGGTTTGCAAGCACGTTTAATGTCACAAGCATTAAGAAAGATGACTGCCAATGTTAAGAACGCGAACTGCTTAGTGATCTTCATTAACCAAATTCGTATGAAAATTGGTGTGATGTTTGGTAACCCAGAAACAACGACCGGTGGTAACGCACTTAAGTTCTATTCTTCTGTACGTTTAGATATTCGTCGTACGGGTGCGGTAAAGCAGGGCGATGAAGTAACGGGTAACGAGACTCGCGTTAAAGTTGTGAAGAACAAGGTTGCTCCTCCCTTTAAGCAAGCTGAGTTCCAGATTCTGTATGGTGAAGGTATTTATCACATGGGTGAAGTTATCGACCTAGGTGTTAAGTGTGGCTTGGTTGATAAGTCTGGTGCTTGGTATGCCTACCAAGGTGATAAGATTGGCCAGGGTAAAGCGAATGCTGCAAAGTTTTTACAAGACAACCCAGTCATTGCTGAAGAAATCGAGAAAGAAATTCGCCTGCAGTTAATGACCAGTCAGCTTGCTGAAAAGCCAGATGAAAAAGCTGCAGACGATAAAAAGACAGAAGATAAAAAGGCCCAGAAAGTTAAAGAGCCTAAAGAAAAAAGTGAGTCTTAGGATTTACTGTGTATAAAAATACTTCAGGGTTTTTTAAGCCAACAGAACTCTCTGAAAGTGAATTACGCGTGGCAGCAATCAATTTGCTGTCACGTCGTGAATACTCCCGTCATGAGCTTTATCAAAAGCTTATTGCTCGCACCTCTAGCGAGACCTATTTACTCCAATTATTAGATCAACTCGTTCAGGCTGGCTATCAAAGCGATCAGCGGTTTACTGAATCTTTTATTCGGTCACGCATCAATCGTGGTTTAGGCCAGATGAGAATAGAGCGTGAGCTGAAAGAAAAAGGCATTGATCAAGACTTGATCGAGCAAAGCTTTGCTGTCGAAATTGATTGGTTTGAGCTGGCTTATGAATGCGGCTTGAGAAAATTTCGCTCCTTAGATCTTTATGATTATAAAGAGAAACAAAAAGCATTTCGCTATTTAGCCTACCGTGGGTTTTCTATGGATCAGATACATTTCGCAGTAGAACATTACTTGGAGTTACAAAAGTCATAGAATTTAGGTTATATCGAATGCTGTTTTTAGACTATTAGTTTTGAATTCCTTCTATGTCAGTCTTTCCCCGTAAGCTGTCGCCTGAGTCCATTGACAGAATAGCGGCTAAACGAATATCTTAATAACATAATTATAAAGACAGTTGCTCCGATAGATTAGAAGTAGCGCGTCGATGACTGATGCTTAAATATCTTAGAAAAACGCACTACAGTCATACAGTCTATTGAGGTAAGTTATGCCGATTTTGCCACAAGTGGCCCTGCCATTTGTACGCCTGCTGTATCAGTTTTGGCTAGATCACAATGTTCCAAAAAATGTTCTTGATGATATTGTAGGTGCCGACATTGAAGTTGAAGGCAAAGGTAAGTTTGGTATATCCAGTCATAAAATGGCTCGTTTACACCAGGCTGCTGTTGAATCAACGGGTGATCATTCTTTAGGCATTCGCCTAGGCCAACATATTGCAAAATCTAATATTGCCATCTCGGATATGCTGTTAAAAGCGCATTCCTTAGAGACTGGGTTAGATGTTTTATTGAGTCATTCTTCTGCGATTACGGAGTCAGGTTTTTTTGAGCTCACTGACATTGACGATGAGGTTGTACGCTTATCATTTACTAGAAATGAGGGTGTGACTTTTAGCAACTATCAAAAAGACGTTGTTTTTGCTGCCATCCAAAATTGGTTTTCTCTTTTATTTATCGATGCGAATGAACATATTAAGTATTTCTTTGACGCGAATGTTGTCTCCGGAATCGAGCATCAAAAGCTATTAGATTGCGATACGTGTAAGGGTGATGATACGTATTTAGAAGTTTCAAAATCGTTGCTGAGTCGAGAAAACCCCTATGCTAATGAAGTCCTTTTCGATAAAAATATCATTGAAGTCGATAAAATTATTGCTAAGCGTAAGCAGCGGCTTGATCTTTATATCGAGGTTCGTACGGCAATTCGAGGTTGTTTATTACAGCGCAAAGCAACTCAAGAGAATGTCGCTCAGCAATTGAATCTAACCATTCGAAATATGCAGCGCCGCTTAAAAGAAGTCGGGGTGACTTACCAGTCGATATTAGACGATAGTCGTGAAGCTCTGGCGTTAAGCCTAATTAAAGATCAAAGCATTCCGCTTTATGAGATTTCATTTCTTGTCGGTTTTACCGAGCCTAGTGCTTTTTATAAGGCATTTCGTCGTTGGACGGGTAAACGTCCGGGTGATTATCGTCAAGCGGTCTCTGATTTGGATAAGGCTGATGCTACTCAGTCGATGCTCGTCAATCAAGAGCTGGGTACAGTATCGAGAAACCTAGAGTCTGCTTAAACTCTAGGCTTTATCTCAATGCTTTACTGTCGAATGACTTCTACGGCTAGTGAAGCTTCAGGCGAGGTCTAATGACTTTGTTGATATGACCAACAAGCGATAGTAATAATGTGTGCTTATAGCCATGCAAAGCAATTTGGTGCATGCGATAGAGCGATACATATACAAGTCGTGCAATGCGCCCTTCGATCATCATTGAGCCGCTACTTAAATTCCCCATTAAACTGCCTACTGTACTGTACCGACTTAGCGATACCAGTGAGCCTTTATCTCGATAAACAAAATCCGGTGCCGTCTTTCCTGTGCGTAATGCTGATAATACTTTAAGCAGATGACTTGCTTGCTGGTGAGCTGCTTGAGCACGAGGTGGGACAGCTTTGCCATTTTCTTGGATAAGGAAAGAGCAGTCACCTATGGCAAAAATGTCGTCATCAAGGGTTGTTTGAAGACTCGCCTTAATCGCCAATTGATTTGCGCGGTTGGTTTCAAGCCCTGCAATATTGGCTAAGAAATCAGGTGCTTTAACACCGGCTGCCCATACCTTTAATTTTGCTTTAATCACATCGCCACTTTTTGTGACAAAGCCTTCTTCGGTCACTTCAGTGATCATTGTTTCGGTTAATACACTAACGCCAATTTTTTCGAGTTCACGTTTGGCTGCATTGGAAATGCGTCTTGGCAGGGCTGGTAAAATTTGAGGGCCTGCTTCAATTAACGAAACGTTAAGCTTATCGGTACTGAACTGAATGCTGTCATAGCTAGCGAACGCTTCGGTAGTATTGTAAAGCTCGGCTGATAGCTCAACACCGGTAGCGCCTGCACCGACAATCGCAATGCTTAGGTCTTCTGGGTTGTTGCTACCGTTAGCCTTGATAAATTGATTCAATAGCTTCTGATGGAAAACCTCAGCTTGTTGGCGAGCATCCAAGAAATAACAGTGTTCAGCAGCACCTTTCGTTCCAAAATCATTCGTCACGCTGCCTAGCGCTATCACTAATTGACTATAGCCGATTTCACGCTGAGCTAGGATTTCTTCACCATCATCATAAATAGGCGCTAATTCGATGGTTTTAGTTTCTCTATTGAGACCTTTCATTCTTCCAATATGAAAGTTGAATCCGTGCTTCTTGCCGTGCGCCTGATAATTTAGCTCGTCGATACCAGAATCAAGTGCGCCAGTTGCTACTTCGTGCAGTAGAGGTTTCCATAAATGTGTATGGTTGCTATCCACTAGGTGGATTTCAGCCTTATTTTTTTTACCCCATTTATGACCCAGTTGTGTAGCGAGTTCTAAACCGCCTGCGCCGCCGCCAACTATAACTATTTTCTGCACGCTAAAATCCTATGAAAGAGGGAGTTACCCACATTATATCCGACTAACAGGTCAATGTGCGTCACTTTTGTAGATTAAATATTCATGTATACACAAAAATTTGAATCTGGGTTACAACTTATTAAGTGTCTTTTTGCACATTTTCTGGTTTAAAGCTTCTTCTGCACTATAAGCGGTGAGACTTATACAGGTGTTTAATAGCGCTTTGAGTCGTGTATTGTAGTCAGAATCATCAATACGAATGAGTGCTAAACTGTATTCGTTATAGAGCACCGCGAGCCTCTGTTCTTTAGAGAGTGCATCTTCAAATAATTCAATTACCGTATCTTCATTGGCGCCGTAAGTCATACTGCCAAGAAATCCGCCAACACGCTCGATGATGCCAGCCTTAATTCCTGCAAGCATGGCTCCGTAAATGGGATGGTTAGGAGAGTTCTTATGCAGCTTTTTAAGCCTGTCTTGTGTTGGGTCTATTAATCCAGAGGCTGAGGCGGCGGTTGTGGATAATAATTCTAAACGTCTCACCTTTTGATACAAATCGCCAAAGGCTAAAAACTCAAAATCTTTAAATTCAGCTACCCAAGGCTGCATCAGGGCATCTATTTCTAAGAATTTAGCTTCTTTGTGTTTTTTTGAAACTAAAAGCGTCGTATGAATCAGCTTTGAATAGAGAGCAGGTAATAAGCCCGCTGGGCCAAGCTCCATGCCAAGTGTGTAGGCTTGTTCAAACTGACCTTGGTAATGCATGCGCCATACTTGCTGAACTGCTTGAGCTAACGGCTGAAAGTTTTGCGTTAAAATCGGTTTTAAAGAAGGATGGCTATCTGCTTGGCTCGCAAGATCAATCAGTTGCTGAGACAGCTGGGGATATTTATGGAGCATCTTTTCTATATGAGCACTATCAGGCCAAGCTAATTGAGTACCTGCGGATAAAACAGCCCAGTTCTTTGCTAGCAAGTCTCCGGAATAATCAAATTTAGGTAACGACTCTGGATAAGGCTTCCAAGTCGAAGCGCTTTCTTGTGAGGCTTTTAGTTGAGGCGTTTCTAATTGAAAGTCACTGGGTTGAGGATCATTTGGCTGAGAATCAGCGAACGAAAAAGAGGCAACAGAACAAAGAGTAATAAAGATGGATAAACGCAAGCGCATGGCTTATTTCCTGATATAAAATATGTGGACATTATAAAAGAAAATACATTTGATCGCGGGGTTGGATTAAGCCAGATAAGTATATTTACGCCAGACGAAGCGCTTTTAGCCTGTCTGACGCCGCACTAAAGGCTTTAAATCTAATTGTTCTACTTAATTTTTCTACTTAAAGGCTGGGCCTGCTGGGCGCCCTAATGCTTTTAGTATTTTGGCAAGAGGGCAGAAGCCCGTAAAAGATGCCTGCAGCATATTGATACCAACAAACGCTGTAAATCCAAGCCAGTAAATAGAATGAAGCTGGGAAAGCGCAATGCTTAAAAGAATAAAAGTACCCGCAAGGGCAAAAACTAGACGGTCAATGTTCATAAGATAATCCAGAGGTTGGTGTGTATTTAATATCCCTATATTCTTATCTGGTTATATTTAATAGTCAACTAACTTTACCTTTACTAAAATAATGGTCTTAACAGTCGGTTAGTTTGTTCTGAGATCTACTTATTCCCTACGAGGCAAGCTATAATCTTGCCCAAATATTTCTACCAAACTGTGATCCCTGTATTTAATCCAGTATGTAATGGACCGTGTTAACTATGAAAAGCTCTGATATTCGCCAAGCATTTTTGAATTACTTCAACTCTAAAGGCCATGAGATTGTTGCCTCAAGCCCTCTTATTCCAGGCAATGACCCAACCTTATTGTTTACCAATGCGGGTATGGTTCAATTTAAAGATGTTTTCTTAGGCCAGGATGATCGTAGTTATACGCGTGCGACTTCTTCTCAGCGCTGTGTTCGCGCTGGTGGTAAGCATAACGATTTAGAAAACGTAGGTTATACCGCACGTCACCATACGTTCTTTGAAATGTTGGGTAACTTCAGCTTTGGCGATTACTTTAAGCAAGATGCGATTAAGTTTGCTTGGGAATTCTTAACCTCTAAAGAGTGGATGAACCTTCCAGAAGAAAAGCTATTGGTTACTGTCTACGCCGATGACCAAGAAGCGTATGACATTTGGCACAAAGAGATGGGCCTGAGCGAAGATAAGATCATTCGCATTGGTGATAATAAAGGTGCTAAGTACGCATCGGATAATTTCTGGTCAATGGGTGATACCGGTCCTTGTGGTCCATGTACTGAAATTTTTTACGATCATGGCGAACACATCTGGGGTGGTAAGCCGGGTACACCAGAAGAAGATGGCGATCGTTTCATCGAGATCTGGAACGTGGTATTCATGCAAAATAACCGCACCGAAGATGGTGTGATGCATCCTTTACCTAAGCCATCCGTTGATACGGGTATGGGTCTTGAGCGTATCGCTGCGATTATGCAGGGCGTTCATAGCAACTACGAAATCGATTTATTCCAAGCGCTATTGAAATCAGCGGCCGAAGTTACGGGCTGTACGGATTTAGAAAATAAGTCATTACGCGTAATTGCTGACCACATTCGCTCAACCAGCTTCTTGGTGATTGATGGTGTTTATCCTTCAAATGAAGGTCGTGGCTATGTGCTGCGTCGCATCATTCGTCGTGCAGTACGTCACGGTCACATGCTAGGAGCGAAGATTGGTTTCTTCCATAAGTTAGTTGCTTCTTTAGTCGAGCAGATGGGCGTTGCGTACCCTGAGTTAGTTAAGCTGCAGGCGCAGGTAGAAAAAGTATTACGTTTAGAAGAAGAACAGTTTGCCAAGACCCTTGATAAAGGCATGGGTATGCTGAACGATGCAATTGACTCTCTAAAGGGCGATACCATTCCTGGGGAAACGGTTTTCAAACTTTATGATACCTACGGTTTTCCGATGGATTTAACCGCAGATGTTGCGCGTGAAAAGAATTTAAAAATTGATGAAGCGGGTTTTGAAACCGCGATGGATCATCAGCGCGCTACTGCCAGAGCGGCAGGCAACTTCTCTGTGAAAGGCGGTGCATCCTTAGACCTTGAAGGTGAAACGACTTTCTTAGGCTATGACAACTTAGCGAATCAGGGTTCTGTTCAAGGCTTGTTTGTTGACGGTAATAAAGTCGATAGCATCTCTGCCAATAACGGTGCGGGCACTGAAGCGTTGATCGTTTTAGATGAAACCGCTTTTTATGGTGAGTCGGGTGGTCAAGCCGGTGATACTGGTTTCTTAAAAGCAGACGGTGTTGTTTTCCAAGTGAAAAACACGGTCAAAGAAAGCGGTAACCATGTTCATCAGGGTGTTTTGGTGGAAGGCACGGTTAATACCGGTGATAAGCTAACCGCAGAAGTGGATGCCGAAAAACGTGCTTCTACGGCACTGCATCACTCAGCAACGCACATTTTGCATGCAGCACTTCGTGGCTTGCTAGGTGAGCACGTTGCTCAAAAAGGTTCATTAGTAACCTATGACAAATTACGTTTTGATTTCTCTCACTTAGAAGCCATGACAGTGCAAGAAATCGCCACGATCGAAGATCGTGTTAATGCGGAAATTCGTGATAATAGCGAAATTACAACACGCTTAATGAACATTGATGACGCTAAAAATAGCGGCGCAATGGCCTTGTTTGGCGAAAAGTATGACGACGAAGTACGCGTACTGGCCATGGGAACCGGTGAAGGTGCTGATCAATTCTCGATTGAATTGTGTGGTGGTACTCACGCTAAGCGTACCGGTGATTTGGGCGTATTTAAAATTACCTCTGAAGCAAGTGCTGCAGCAGGGGTTCGTCGTATAGAAGCCGTTGTTGGTCAGGCTGCATTAGATTTTATTAACGCAGAAGAAAAAACATTGCATACCATTGCTCGTTCAGTAAAAGGCAGCAGTGACAACGTCGGCGAAAAAGTTGAGCAGGTGGTTGCTAAAAATCGCCAGCTAGAAAAAGAATTAGAAGCCTTGAAAGCAAAACTTGCTAGCTCAGCAGGATCTGATTTAGCGGCTCAAGCAATCGACGGTAATGGTTTTAAAATCTTATCGGCGCGCATCGACGGCACCGATGTTCCGACCATGAAAACAACGTTAGATCAGCTTAAAGATAAGCTAGGTTCCGCTGTAATTATGTTGGCCGCTGAAACCGAAGGTAAAGTAACCTTGCTTGCGGGTGTTACAAAAGATCTTATCGGTAAAGTAAAAGCCGGTGACATTGTTAAAGAGTGCGCACCGTATGTTGATGGTCGTGGTGGTGGTAAGCCAGAGATGGCTCAAGCCGGTGGTAAAAATGCTGAAGGTATTCCGCAGGCATTGGAAGCATTTAGTGCCATGGTTGCCAAGCTTTAGGTTAAATAATGTAAAGTTATTATCTTTAATGTAGCTAAAACACTGAAAGGTGATTGATAATAGTATCAATCGCCTTTTTTTGATTTGGCTGCTTATCTTTTGATTTAATATTGAACAGATTTAGTGTTTAATTGAGCCCCTTTTTTTCTTTAGCTAGTTAAAATCATGGCGTTATACGTACAGAAGTACGGCGGGACTTCGGTAGGCACCGTCGAGCGCATCGAGCATGTCGCTGATAAAGTAAAGTCCTTCCATGATGCTGGTCACCAGATGGTGATTGCAGTCTCAGCAATGAGTGGTGAAACAAATCGTCTTATCGCTCTGGCTGGTGGCATAACAGATAATCCTACGCCCCGCGAAATGGATGTCTTAATATCAACAGGCGAACAAGTAACGATTGCTTTATTAGCAATGGCGTTACAAAAGCGTGGTGTTGGTGCTAAGTCGTTTACCGGTTGGCAAGTAGCGATTAAAACTGATAGCTCACATATGAAAGCCCGTATTGAAGATATCGATACCGCTGCCATTAAAGAGCAATTAGATGCTGGCAACGTATGCATTGTTGCAGGCTTTCAAGGCGTAGATAGTAATAACAATATTACAACACTAGGTCGTGGTGGCTCAGATACAACCGGTGTTGCATTGGCCGCCGCCTTAGGTGCTGATGAAGCGCAGATTTATACAGATGTCGATGGTGTGTATACCACCGATCCTAGAGTTGTACCTAATGCTCGTCGCATGGAAAAAGTGACGTTTGAAGAAATGCTAGAAATGGCAAGCTTAGGTTCAAAAATATTACAGATTCGTTCGGTCGAATTTGCCGGTAAATATAAAGTACCACTACGTGTACTTTCTAGTTTTGATGATGGCCCAGGCACACTCATCACAATGGAAGAGGATATCTCCGTGGAAAATCCAGTTATCTCCGGTATCGCGTTTAACCGCGATGAAGCTAAGGTTACTGTTAAGGGCGTACCTGATATTCCAGGTGTGGCTTCTAAGATTTTGTGTCCAATTAGTGATGCAAATGTTGAAGTAGATATGATTGTGCAAAACGTAGCAGAAGACGGTACAACCGACTTTACGTTTACAGTACACAGAAACGACTACGCAAAAGCGTTGGAAGTTTTGAAAAATACAGCTTCTGAACTGGGTGCGCGCAGCGTATCGGGAACAGATGACATCTGTAAGGTGTCTATGGTTGGTGTTGGTATGCGTTCTCATGCAGGCGTTGCTAGCAAAATGTTTAAAGTATTGGCGGATGAGTCCATCAATATTCAAGCAATTACAACATCAGAGATTAAAATCTCTGTTGTTATTGCAGAAAAATACCTAGAACTAGCAGTGCGCGCTTTGCACACAGCGTTTGACCTTGATGCTAAGGTTGAAGCGTAATATCAGGCATTAGTCTGATATATGCTTCAGTAAGGGCCGGAGTGCCCTTACAGCACTAAAAGTTCTGGATTATTCCCTGCTTTTTCTTTCATTTTGCCGTATGTGGGCAATACTTAGGAATAGAGTAGGGAAACTTCTCGTTTAGGTATGTCAAATCGATGTAAATAGACAACACCCTAGAAACAAAGCAGTTCGCACTGTAGTACGCGTACTTTTTTAAGTACTACGAAAAGATTGGAGAATCTAATGCTAATTTTGACGCGCCGTGTTGGCGAAACACTTATGATTGGTGATGAAGTTACCGTAACCGTTTTAGGTGTTAAGGGTAATCAAGTTCGCATCGGTGTTAACGCCCCGAAGGAAGTATCGGTGCACCGTGAAGAGATCTATCAGCGTATTCAGCGTGAGAAAAATGGTGAAGGCGAACCAAGCGGAAACTTCTAACGTATTAATATTTATGAAAAAAATCCAACTTTTTTATAAATAGGACTATGCAAGAGCAAATAATATGGTATTATTTGCGCCGTGTTGAGGAGAGGTGGCTGAGTGGCTGAAAGCGCGCCCCTGCTAAGGGTGTATAGGAGAAATCTTATCGAGGGTTCGAATCCCTCCCTCTCCGCCACTTTAATGTTGTAAAACATTAAATGGTAAGTTAACACACCGTGTGCGCTTGTAGCTCAGCTGGATAGAGTACCTGGCTACGAACCAGGTGGTCGTAGGTTCGACTCCTACCAAGCGCACCATTTATTATTTCTTCATGAGATAATAAAACCGTCGTGATAGAAAAGTTTTTTGAAGTGCGCTTGTAGCTCAGCTGGATAGAGTACCTGGCTACGAACCAGGTGGTCGTAG